>OGCI01000841.1_pt1 | contig 30358 bp, 28 predicted proteins | sample 1570021 | NCBI WGS metagenome assembly OGCI01 (sample SAMN06264664, study PRJEB24512) | hot springs metagenome | isolation source: Hot spring water | place: South Africa: Tshipise | collected 2015-06-21 | reverse complement strand
CAGCATGAGCGCCAGTTCGGTGAGGCGTTCCTCCTCTTCCAGCGCCTGTACCTGCGTGGTGGTGCGCCCCTCGTGCACGCTCTTGCGCACGCTGAAGTGCAGGTCTCCATATGCCGCCAGTTGCGGCAGGTGGGTCACGCAGAGGACTTCATGCCGCCGCCCCAACTGCCAAAGTTTTTCGCCCACCACCGCGCCCACGCGCCCGCCAATGCCCTGATCAATCTCGTCGAAAATCAGTGTGGGGACGTAATCGGCTTGCGCCAGCACGTTCTTCAACGCCAGCATCAGTCGCGAGGTCTCGCCGCCCGAGGCAATTTTGACCAGCGGTTTCAGCCCCTCGCCCAGATTGGGGGCAATGAGAAACTCCACCCGGTCAAAGCCCAGCGCATCAAATGCCACCCGCGAGCCATCGGGCAGGCTGATGCCCTCAGGATCGGGGTCGGTGCGGAAATCCACGGCAAAGCGCGCGCCGTTCATGCTCAGGTCGCTCAGTTCGCGCTCCACGGCTTTTTCCAGGCGCGCGGCGGCTTCCTTGCGCCGCTCCGAAAGCGTGCGGGCGCGGGCAGAGAGTTCCTGCAGGGCGCGGGTTTCTTCCTCTTCCAGTTCTGCAATGCGCTCCGTGGCGTGGGCAATGGTCTCCAGTTCGGCGCGGGCTTTCTCGGCAAACGCCAGCGCCGATTCGATACTGCCGTTGTACTTGCGCTGGATTTTGTGAATCACATCCAGGCGCTCTTCCACCTGCGCCAGACGGCGCGGATTGAATTCAATGCCATCCAGATAGGTTTGCAGAGAACGGCTCAAATCGCTGGCAAGTTCCGCCAGCGTCTGCGCCTGTTCCAGCAAATCGCTCTGCGAAGCATCCATGCGCACCATGCCGTGAAGCAACTGCACCAGTTGCCCTGCCAGATCGCTCAGCGCAGGGGTGTCGGGCGTGCCTTCGTCCAGCAGGGTGAGGCTCTGCTGCGCCAGCGACGCCAGATTTTCGGCGTTTGCCAGACGGTCGCGCTCTTTGCGCAGTTCTTCATCCTCGCCCACCCGCAGGCGTGCCGATTCAATTTCCTGCAACTGGTAGGTCAGCAGGTCAGTGCGGCGCTCGGCTTCGGCTTCGATCTGACGCAGTTTTTCCAGTTCGCGGCGGATGCCCTGCAGGCGCTGATATTCGCTGCGATAATCCTCCAGCAACTCCTGCAGTCCCGCAAAGCGATCCAGCAGGTGAATGTGTTCGCGGACGTTGAGCAGAGAAAGATGCTCCGACTGCCCGTGGATATCCACCAGAAAACTGCCCAGTTCACGCATCAAGCCCGCGCTGACCGCCCGCCCGTTCACCCGCGCCACACTGCGCCCCTCGCGGCGGATTTCCCGCGACAGCAGGATCGTATCGGGGTCGTCCAGCAGGTCTTCGCGCATCAAAATTTCATGCACCGCCGCGCGAACTTCCCCGGGCAGGGTGAAAGTGGCTTCCACCAGGGCACGGTCAGCGCCCGCGCGAATCATGGCGGGCTCTACCTTACCGCCAATCACCGCGGCAATGGCGTCCAGAATGATGGATTTGCCCGCGCCGGTCTCTCCGGTGAAGGCGATCAGCCCCTGCCGCAGAGAGAGGGTCAGCCGGTCAATGATGGCAAAATTTTCAATGCGCAGTTCGCTCAACATCTCGGTTCAGACCTGAATACCGCTCAAACGGTAGTAGGTACTGCTGGTCACCAGCACCATGTACAAACCGCTCCACACCAGCGACAGAATACTGCCGCCCGCGCCACCCAGCATGATCAGACTCAACAGGGTGACGAGGAAAATGGGAAGCCCACCCAGCGCCGCCGCTACCGCCGCCACGCGGAAAAGCAGGCGCGACCGCCGTTTACGCACCGCCCAGCGCACCGCCTCGGCGATGAAGAACCCCGCCACAGGCGCAATGAAGATGGTAAAGAACCCCATGAACTGCGCCACCCACGACCCCAGCAAACTGATGAGTCCCGCAAGGAAGAACGCCAGCGGGTAATCCCACCACTGCGAAGTCTCATAAACTTTTTGCTGCCCGCGGATGCACTCCGGACAGCGGTAGCCGGTGGGGGTCAGCACAGCACAGGAGGTGCAGATGTAGCGGTCACAGCGAGAACAGCGCAGAAGGGTCTCGCGATCGGGGTGACGGTAACACACCGTCTGGGGAAGGCCTGGCATTTCACTCATGAACGGGCTCCAGTAGCGGGGTTTTGCTCCATATAAGCGGTGATGTTGCGGTAGAAGTAACCGGGGTCTTCAAACCGCACAAAATGGACGGTCAAATCGGACGCCTGCACGCTCACCTGATCGCCATCCGCCAGCGGCAACGGGGGATGTCCATCCACGCTCACCACGGCATCGTGGTCGGCGTCAATGAGGACGCGCAGTTCCACGCACGCCCCCTGAGAGAGGATGATAGCGCGATCCATGGACAGGTGCGGCGCAACGGGGATGAGCAGGATGTTGCGCAGTTCCGGCGGCATGATGGGACCGCCCGCCGCCAGCGCGTAAGCGGTGCTCCCCGTGGGGGTGGCGGCAATCACCCCGTCGGCTACGTAGGTGGTGAGGGTGTAGCCATCCACGCATGCCTGCACATGGATGGGGCGCACGAACTTTCCGCGGCACACCACCACCTCGTTCAGCACCAGCCAGTTGCCCAGCGAGGTATCACCGCGCCACAACTCGGCTTTGAGCATCATGCGCTCTTCCAGGCGGTACCTGCCCTGCAGGAGCAAATCCATCCCCTGCCGCCATTCGTCCTTGCGAATCTCGGTGAGAAAGCCCACCCTGCCCATGTTAATGCCCAGGACGGGGATGTTCAACGGCGCACACAGATGCCCCGCCCTCAGCATGGTGCCATCACCGCCCAGCGCAATTAACAGATCAAACTCCCTGCGTTGCAGGCGTTCCAGCAGCATTTTATCCAGAAAACTGCCCCCCACCACCAGCGGAACTCCGGCATCCTTCAGGTACTGCGTCAGCGGTTCAACCTGTTCCAGCGCGCCGGGGGTGGCAGGGTATGCCAGAATCAACATGCTCTGCGGGATGGGAAGATGACTGTCCATAACAGGTACTATTATATTGTACGCAGGGCAGGGGAGCAAACCCATTTTTGCCCGGTTGTGGAACGATACGGGCAGGCACGCGCTCCGGCAAACTCGCTGCGCTTCCGGGTGTCGTCCCTGCGCGCCAAACGCCCTCAAAGGGACGGGACTTCCGGCGAATGGGGGACAAAATCGTGACCAGACAAATCATTTTCTTTACAACTCCATCCTTCTTCATCCCCCCTTAACCTTTCTTTCGTAAAATCAATCAAAACCCGCTTCGCAGAAAGGACTTGGTTTATACTTATGTCCATGATGGTGAAACGTCTCCAACTGGCATTGATTCACACCGCCGTGGCGGTGACCCTTGTCCCCATCAACAGCACGCTCAACCGCGTGATGATTAAAGAACTGGGTATTTCAGCGGCGCTGGTAGCACTGCTGGCGTCACTCCCTTACGTGTTTTCCCCCCTGCAGGTGATCATCGGCTCCTATTCTGACCGTCATCCTGTGCTGGGACTGCGGCGCACCCCGTACATCGTGCTGGGTTTGCTCTTCTGCGCCGTCGGCGTGGTACTGGCGCCGCTGGCGACGGTGGAGATTCCCGTTCAGCCCATCCTGGGGCTGATCCTGACTCTGCTGGTGTTCATGGCATGGGGAATGGGCTTCAACCTTGCCAGTGTGTCTTATCTGGCGCTGGCTTCGGAAATCTCCGGCGAAAAGGGGCGCTCCCGCACCGTTGCCATCATGTGGGTGATGATGGTGGTGGGCATCATCCTCACCGCGGCGACACTGGGCGGTATGCTGGAGCGCTTCGATTACGCGGCGCTGAACCGCGCCTTCCTCACCGTAGCGGCAGGCGCACTGGCGCTGGGCACGCTGGGGCTGATCGGACTGGAAAAGAAAGTCTCCGGACAGTCTGCCACCGTCTCACCGGATGAAGAACGCGAGTCCTGGCAGAGCATCTTCCGCAAAGTGTTTGCCAACCCGGAAGCGCGCCTGTTCTTTGGTTACCTGCTTCTCCTGTTGACTGCCCTGCTCGGGCAGGACATCCTGCTGGAACCCTACGCCGCCGAGGCCTTCAATCTTGCGGTCTCCGCCACCACCCGCATCACCTCCATCTGGGGCGGTGTGATGCTCATCGCCATGCTGGTGACGGGCTTTCTGGAAACCCGCCTTGCCAAGAAGACGCTGGCGCGTGTGGGTGGATGGGTAGGCGTGCTGGGTTTTGCCCTGATTGCGGTTTCGGGCTTGCTGGCTCAGCGCGGCATGTTCTACGGCGGGGTGGTGTTGCTGGGAGCCGGCACGGGAATCGCCACCATCTCCAACCTCTCGCTCATGCTGGATATGACTACCAGACGGGTGGGGCTGTACATCGGCGCATGGGGAGTTGCCAGCGCGCTGGCGCGCGTGGTGGGCAACCTGCTCTCCGGCGTGTTGCGCGATGCCGTCAACCTGATGAGCCAGAACCCTCTGGCGGGCTATCTGACCGTGTTCGTCCTGCAGGGGCTGTTTTTGCTCATCTCGCTCTTCCTGCTTTCCCGCGTGGACGTGCACCGTTTCCAGGAACGCGAACGGCTGACCTTTGTCGAACGCGCCGCCATTGCGGGCGACCTTTCCTGAATCATTCATCCACACCTGGAGGGGAAACATGCCTTCTGAAAATCCAGCCATCGGGTACATCGTCGGGGGAAACCTCAAAACGGCTGTGCGCGCCCGCCTGACCGTCCCCACGCGGGATGTTCAGGAAGGGGCTTTTGTGGTGATTGAAGACGGCGATTTCAAGTTCTACGGCTCGGTAACCGACATCCAGCTGGGCTCCACGAATGAGCGCTTTGCCGATGAACAGAGCGAACAGCGCCTGCCCGCCGACCTGGCAAAACTGCTCCACGGACAGACCCTCTACACCACGCTGGAGATCATGCTCTCGCAGATGGTGCACAGTCCCGAGGGGCTCACACAGCCGCTCTTCAGCGGTCCGGTGCCGGTCAAAACCATCCCCTCGCACCATGCCACGGTGCGTCTGGCGGGTGAGGGCGATTTTGCCGAAATCTTTGGCGACCCCCACGCGCCGGGCAACCTCGTCATTGGCTACAACCGCGAACAGGGGCACCCCATCCCGGTTAAACTGGGGGAACTGGTCAAGCGCTCCTCGGGAGTGTTTGGCGCCACCGGCACGGGCAAATCCTTCCTCACCCGCATCGTGCTGGCGGGCATCATTCAGCACGACGTTGCCGCCTCGCTGATTTTCGACATGCACAACGAGTACGGGCCCAACGGCATTGACTCAGACCGCAACCAGGCCGTGCCAGGCTTGCGCCAGAAGTTCCCCGCCAAAGTGCGCCTGGTGGGGCTGGGCAAAACCACCCTCATCAACGGCATGCAGGTGGATTTCTCGCTGGAAATTGGCGAAGAAGATATTCAACCCGGCGACATCGAAATGCTTACCCGCGAACTGAACCTCAAAGAAACCACCCCCGCCACCCTCTCCGCTCTGGAGCATCAGTTTGGCAAAAAATGGTTCTCGGCATTTAAAAACATGGAAGTGGGCACGAAAATAGAAGGAGAGGATGGCAAACCCATACCCGCGCCCAACAGCGTGGAATACTGGGCGAGAGAAGCCGGGGTGAACGAGATGGCGGCGGTGGCACTGCACAGCAAACTCCAGCGCGTTTTCCGCCTGCCATACATCGTCCCGAAGCCTGCCGCCGACCCGCTCAATGCCCTGCTGGAGCATCTGGAAAAAGGGCATCATATCGTCCTCTCCTTCGGTGAATACGACCGCGACCTGGATTACCTGCTGGTGACCAACATCCTCACGCGGCGCATCCGCGAGGCGTGGCAGGAGAAGACCGATACGTATCGTGCCAGCCCGCAAACAACGAAACAGCCCCGCCAGTTGCTCATCGTGGTGGAAGAAGCCCATAAACTGCTCAGCCGCGAGATGGCGTCGCAGACCATCTTCAGCACCATTGCCCGCGAACTGCGCAAGTACTACGTCACCCTGCTGATTGTGGATCAACGTCCCTCGCAGATTGACGATGAGGTGATGTCTCAACTGGGCACGCGCATCTGCGGCTGGCTGGGCGATGATTCCGATATTCAGGCGGTGCTCTCCGGCTTGCCCGGGAAAGACGCTCTGCGCGGTTTCCTCTCCCGCCTGCAACCCAAAGAGGAAGCCATGATGATGGGCTGGGGCATTGCCACTCCCATCCCCTTCCGCACCCGCAAATACGATGAGCATTTCTGGAAAGACCTGCAGGGAGACAGATTCAAAAAGCAGAGCGAATCGGACTTAATCAAAGCCCTCGGCATTCGCGACTCGGATTAAGACGGACGGGTTTGCCCACAGCACCCGCCCGCGGGAGGTGACCATGATTTCAGAAGGTGAGATTTTTGTGCGCGTGCTGGTAGCCGCGCTTCTGGGCGCGGTGATCGGCGTTGAGCGGGAAATCAGCAACCAGCCCGCGGGGATGCGCACGCACATCGTGCTGGTAACGGGCGCGGCGCTTGCCATGACCCTCTCCATCAACCTCTCCATGCAGTTTTCCGGCAGCGCTCCCGGCGGCGACCCGGCCCGGCTGGCGGCGCAGGTGCTTTCGGGCATCGGTTTTCTGGGGGCGGGCGCCATCCTGCGCTTTGGAGCAACCATCAAAGGTCTGACCACCGCCGCCTCGCTGTGGACGATGGCGGTGGTGGGGCTGGCAACCGGCGCCGGCTATTTTGGCATAGCCGGTGGGGTGACTGCGCTCCTGCTGGTGGTGCTCACCCTGATTAATCTGCTGGAAGACCGCTACATCAACCCCAACGTTACTGTGGAATTCACCATCGTCATTGAGGATGAGCCGGGGGTAGTGCCGAAAATTCGCGCCATTCTGCAGGAAAACAGCCGCGCGCTGGAAGCGTTCCGCCTGCGCCATCATGTCCGCCATCAACGTTTTCGGGTGGATGCCATTGTGCGCCTGCGCCGGAACGATGACGTGGAGGCGCTTCATCAAAAGTTAAGCGAACTCAAAGGGGTAAAGATCGTCCGCTATCTCTAGCCGTGTGGGCTGGCTGAAAGCCTGTCCGGGGTATGCCCACGCGCCCTGCCTTTTAAAACCACTGGAACTGGCAAACAAAAAGGGCTGTTCGATGAACAGCCCTCTGGAGATTTCGCTGCCTGATTCAGACGACTCAGGCGGCTTTGGCTTTTTCGACCACTGCGGCAAAGGCTTTGGGATCGCGCACCGCCAGATTGGCGAGCACTTTGCGGTTCAGGGCAATCCCGGCCTGCTTCAGAGCATGGATGAACTGACTGTAGGTCATGCCGTTCAGGCGCGCCGCGGCGTTGATACGGGCAATCCACAGTTTGCGCATATCGCGCTTGCGCACACGGCGATCGCGCGTGGCATACCACAGGCTCTTCAGCATTGCCTCATTGGCGCGGCGGAACAGGCGATGCCGCGTGCCAAAGTAGCCTTCCGTCATCTTCAAAATCTTCTTGTGTCGCAGATGTCCTTTCGGACCACCTTTTACACGTGCCATGTTTTACTCCTTTGCGAACCCCCGGGCGCCGGTCTGATGACCTGTTGCGAACACCCGACAGCCGCTCCCAAAAAAAACCGAAAACGACGAACTGCCCTGCAGGCGATTAATCCTGCTTCTTCAGATAGGGAGCCAGGCGCTCAATACGCTTGATAATGCCCTCTCCCTGAACGGGAAGCATTTCCGTGAACAGGGCTTTGGTGCGCTTGGAGGTGCGGCGGCGCAGGTGGCTCTTGCCGCCCTTGGTGCGCACCAGCACACCCGACCCGGTCAGGCGAAAGCGTTTGCTGGTCGCCTTGTGGGTCTTCAACTTAAATTTTCCGGGTTTAACTTTGCGTGGCACAGCGAAACTCCTTCTTTTCTAAAAAACTTGCTTAAATAAAAAGTCACACGTTTGCTCGCGCGAGGGCGGATTATACTACGGAATCGCTCCCATGGGGAGAGATTCCGCCCCGATTCACCGGGATTTCACCACCAGAGGGAGATGCCCGCCCTCACCCGCCGGATGGACGCGGCGGGCGCACCCGATCGTACACCCAGCCGCCCACCAGCACCAGCGCGCTCAAGCCTGCAATCAACGCGCCCATTGCCGGCAGAGAAAGCCGCCCGCCCAGATGCAGATAACGGCTGAGGTACCACTGCAGGAACACCGCCAGGAAGATGCCTTCAACCGCCAGAATGCGCCACAGCCAGCGGTCTGCGGTACGACGGGCAAAATCCAGCGCCCAGCCCACCGCCAGCCCCGCCAGCGGCAGGAGCAGCAACCGGTAGCGCGGATTGTCGGTCATATCGCCGCCGCCGCGCAGGGCAGAGATGAGCGCCCACGCCCAGAACGCCCCCGCCGCCCACAAAATCAGCCGCCGGTCTTCCTCTTTCGAAGTTCTCCACCCCGCCAGAAGACTGTACACCAGCAAAGGCGCCAGCGCATACCATCCCGCCGAGCGCAGGAGAATGACGATCTTTGCCAGCGGAATGGCAGGCTCCACCAGCGCGGCAGGGAAAACCGGCTGTGCCAGCCCGTAGCCCACAATGGTCGGCACAATGTAGCGTTCGCCCACATCGGCGATAAACGCCGCCAGGCGCCCCGAGGCTCTCAGAGTCAGCACGCGGTCGTACACCGCCGCCTCGCGGAACCAGCCCCATGTCAGCACAAACGCCACCCCGCCCGCCAGCAGAATGCCGATCCAGCCCAGCGCCTTCCAGCCCCTGCCCGGGTGCCGCGCGGTGAACTCCAGCCACGCCAGCAGAATCAGAATGCCAGCGGCGAATACCGCCGAGCGGGTGGAGATGAACAGCATCCCCGCAAGGGCGAGCAAGCCCGCCGTCACCGCCGCGCGCGGACGCTCCCGCCAGCGGAGGACCAACCACAGCCCCACACACAGCAAGCCCAGCATAAAAGGTTCGCGCATCTGCGAGGCGGTAAAGAACAAACCGTCGGGATAAAGCAGGTAAATCCATACCGCAACCTGCGCCGCCCCTTCCGAAAGCCTTGCCTGTGCGGCGCGGTAGAGAAACGGCACGCCCAGGGCAAAGAACAGCGCGCCCAGAATCAGCACCAGCGCCGGACGGTGAGCATCGGCGCTCAGGGTGCGGTACACCAGCGCACTGATCATCCCCAGTCCGCCGTACTGATCCGAACCCAGTTTCAGACTGGGATTGAAGAGCAGGCGCTCGCCCGAGAGGGCAACCTCGTAGGCTTCGCGGTCGCGGTGATAGGCATCGCGGAAGACGTACCCCGCGTTGTACTCAGGTTCATCGTAACCCCACAGTGGATAGGCAATGCTGAAGAACAGTCCCAGTCCCAGGCGCAGGACGAACGCCAGCGTCATCCACACCGCCAGCATCCTGCCGCCGCCCATCCCGCGCCAGAGCCAGAACAGCGCCAGCGCGCTCCCGCCGATGAGCAGGAAGGAAGCCCCGAAGCCGCGCCAGAACGCCCCCGGGCTGAGCCACGCCGTCAGCACAGAAAGCGCCGCCACCCCGAAAATCAGCCCCGGGATTTTCAGCCCTGTTTTCACCATGTCTCGCCTCCCAGAATGCGCGCCTGACGCGCCTGCCAGTCGTATTGTTCTGCCAGCGCATGCGCCCGCTCCGCCAGCCTGCGGCGCAAACCGGCATCCGCCAGCAGAGGGCGGAGCGCCTCAATCCAGCCCGCCGCATCTTCGGGCGGCGCGAACACAGCCGTGTCCTCATCCAGCACCTCGCGGATGACCGGCAAATCGCTGGAAAGGATGGCGCGCCCCACCGCCAGATAATCGAACAGTTTCATAGGACTGCAAATCTCCGCCGAATTGCCCCCGCTGGAACCGGCAATGCTCTTCCCGTAGGGCATGAGCAAAATATCCGCCGCCGCCTGAACCAGCGGCAAACGCGCCTGCGGGATGAAGCCGGTAAAGGTCACGTTGGCAAGGGCTCGTTCCTGCGCCAGACGGCGGTAGGACTGCACATCCTCTTCCCGTCCGCCCGCCCAGAGGAACTGCGCCTGCGGAAACGCCTGCGCCAGCGCCAGGAACAACTCGCCGCCCCGCCCGGCGTAGAGATGCCCGCTGCACCCCACGGTGACGCCCTCTGCCAGTCCCAGTTGCGCCCGCGCCGAGGGCGGGTCGGGCAGGTCGCGGTAGCGGTCAAGGTCCACCCCGTTGGGCGCAATCACCACCTGATGCTCCGGCAGGCGCACGGCAAAGCGCGCCTCCAGCGCCCGGCGCAGGGCACGGGTGATGCACACCAGACGCCTGCGCCCCGGCAGACGCAGGAAAACGCGCATCCACAGCGGACCCAGTCTGCCGGTGGGCAGATCATGGGCTTCAAACACCGCAGGCATGCCCGACACCAGCGCCATCACTGCCGACTGGATCGCCCAGGTGTAGACCATCTCCGCGCGCTCACGGCGGGCAAGGCGCACCGCCCGCAGGGCAAAATCGTTGCGCTTTGCCAGCGGCAGGGCAGAAAGCCAGCGCACCGGAAAGGGTTGACTCAACCCGTACAGGTCGGCAAGCGTCTCCCAGTCTGTTGCCGGTTTGCCCGGCACGTACAGGGTGACCTCGTGTCCGTTGCGCGCCAGGGCATGGCAAACTTTCATCACCTGAATGCTGTTGGCAGTGATGGACGGCACCTGCGCGGTGGCAATACAGGCAATCTTCACAGGCGCACCTTTGCCCAGACGGGATAATGATCGGAAGGGTACACCCCCTCCCGGTTGCAGCAGGCAACCCCGGCATCCTCCACGGGCATCTCGCGCGAGACCAGCACCCAGTCAATGGCTTGCAGGCGCGGGAGCGTGCCAAAAGCGTGGAAAGTGCCTTCGTTCCTGCCATCGGTGTGGATGGCGCGGTAAGCATCCTGCAGGCGGTGCACCGATGCCCCTTCTCCCAGCAGGGTGCGGTACACGCAGGAACGCTTTCCAGCGTTGAAATCGCCGGTGACCAGCACCCTGAGCGCGGGCGGCAGGGCGTCAATGCGCCGCCGCACCAGTTTTGCCCCTTCCAGGCGCGCCTGCGGCAGGTAATCCAGATGAGTGTTGAACCAGGCAACCTCCGCGCCGCTCAAACAACTGCGCAGGTGCAGGAAAATCGCCGTGCGCACGTAGGCACTCCCCCACGAGCGGCTTCCCGGTATCTCCGGCGTACGGCTGAGCCAGAAAAACTGCCGATCCAGCACCTCAAAAGCGCCGCGGCGCACCAGCGCCACGTTCATCTCCAGCGGTGCGGCGCCGTTTCCACCGCGGCGCACCCCAATCCACTCATAGTCGGGAAACGCCTCGCGTACATCCCGCGCCTGCACATCGTCGTGCACTTCCTGCAAGCCGATCAAATCCGCATCCAGCGCGCGCAGGCAGTCCACCACCACATTGCGGCGGCGGCACCAGGAATATTCGCCGTCCTGCGCTTCGGCTGTGCGCAGGTTAAAAGTCATCAGCGTGAAGGGATGCTCCATCGTTGTTCAGCGCGGCGGGCAGATTCAGTCGGTGAAGACGGGCAAATGTCCCAGCGCAATGATCTGTGCCCACTTGGCGCGTTCGCCCTCGGTGAGAATGGCGGCTTCTGCCACCACTTCGGCGCCGGCTTTCTGCAGGAGCATGCGCATGCCCTGCAGGGTCGAGCCGGTGCTGATCACATCGTCCACGATGATGACCTTCTTGCCCTTCATCATCTCGCGGTCTTTTTCATCGAGATACAGGGTTTGCGGCTGACCGGTGGTGATGGAAAGCGTCTCGGCGCGCAGGGCATCGCCCATGTAGGGCTTGTAGGACTTGCGCAGAATCACGTAAGGCTTGCCGGTTTCCACCGAAAGGGCATGCGCCAGCGGGATGCTCTTGGCTTCGGCGGTGACCAGCACGTCGTAGTCCACTGCCTTCAGTTTTTCCGCCAGGGCGCGGGCGCAAGCCGTCACCAGTTCGGTATCGCCCAGAATGTTGAGGATGGCGATGCGCAAACCGGGCTTGATTTCAAACAAAGGCAGTTCACGATGCACACCGGCAATGTCAATCGGATAGGTTTCGCGTTCGGTCATGGAATTTCACTCCTCCAGATTCAAAGGTAAGGCGCACAGCGCCTGTTTTTGAGCATGGGAAAGGCGTTTAAGTTGACGTTCGCGGCGCATGGCGGCGGCGCGGTCGGGCTGAGGTTCGACATACGCCAGGCGCACCGGCAGGCGGGTGCGCGTGTAACGCGCCCCGCGTCCGGCATTGTGCTGACGGGCGCGCCGATCCGGGTCGGTCGTCCAGCCGGTGTAGTAGGTGCCGTCGGCGCACTCCAGCAGATAGCAGTAACACATGCCCACGCCAGTGCACTCCCCGGTGATGGGTTTAATCGCGTTTGGGACGGATGCCCAGCAGGCGCCCAATGGATTCGCCAAAGCGCGGCATACCGGGCGATTTTTCCTCGCTGGCTTCGGGATACTGATTCTTCAAACGCTGGCTCCACCACGACTGGCGCGCCTGACGCGCCTGCTCAAAGCGGGCGTGCAGGGCTTCGCCATCCTCGCGGGCAATCGCATCGCGAATATCCACCAGCTCGCGGATAAAGTGATCCAGCACCGCCACCAGGGTGGTATGGCTGAAGATTTCGTTTTGTCCCAGTTTGCCCTTCTCGGCAAAGAAGAAAGCGGGTTCGGTCATGCGGGCGTACATCTGCCCGGCAATCTTGCGGATATCCGACCAGCCGGGCTGTCCGGCGGTGGCGTTGACCAGCGCCGCCGAAAGCACCTCCGGTAGCAGGTGACTGGACGCCAGCAACCCGCTCACCTCCACCGCATCGGAGAAGATGGGCTTGGCGCCGAGCATCTCGGCAAGGCTTTCCGCCAGCGTCAGCGCCGAGGAATCGGTTCCGGCGGGCGCGGTGATCATCATGATGGTATCTTTGAACAGGTCTGCCTGAGCCGATGCCGTGCCGCGGTCGCTTTCCAGCAGGTACTTTGCCGCCACCGTCGGCGTAAGAGTGACGAAGTAGCGGTCCTCGCGGGGGAGCGCCTTCTGCGCCCATTCCGTCGAGGCGGCAGGAATGGGAGAGGTATCCACCACGGTACAGCCGGGCTTGAGGTGCGGGGCAATGGCTTCCAGCGTAAAGCGCAGTTCATCGGCGGGCAGGGAGAGGATGACCACATCGGCGTTCTCTACCGCCGCCGGAAGGGTGAAGACCACCTTATCCACCGCGCCCATCTTCTGCGCCATGCGTGCCATGTCGGGGTCTTTATCGTGTCCCACCCGGTAAATTTGCTCCGCGGCGTTTGCCAGACCCAGCCCGAAAGATGCACCGGTTTGATCCAGACCAATCAGGGTAATCTGCACACTCATGGGTTATGCACCTCCATTTCCACAAACTTGCCAGACAGACAGAATGGGACTGCTTTATTCAAGGGAACATCCTCAATTCGGAGAATCAGTACACCAGAGCCCGCAACAAATTGCCAATGGGCGGGTAAAGCAGAGCGCCAAAGACATCAATGCCCACCCACGGCAGGACGAACAGCACCACCATGAGGATGGCAGGTCCCATCGGGCGAATGCGTTCCAGCACCTGCGCCCACGCGGGGGGCAGGAAGAACTCGATGATTTTGTCGCCATCCAGCGGCGCCAGCGGGATGAGGTTGAAGAGCATCAACAGCAGGTTGATGACAATGAAATTCAGCAGGAACTGCGGCAGAAACCCAAAACCACCCAAAGCCTCGCCCACCGAAAACAAACCCACACGGAACGGGATTGCCGCCACCAGCGCCAGCAAAAAGTTGGAAAACGGACCCGCCAGCGAAACGAGCATGTACGCCGCCGGAGAACGCCGGTTGAGGATGTAAGGGTTGACCGGCACCGGCTTCGCCCAGCCAAAACCGACAAAAATCATCATCAGCGAGCCCAGAGGGTCGAGATGTGAAAGCGGGTTAAGCGTTACCCGCCCGTACATGCCGGGAGTAGGATCGCCAAAGGCTTGCGCCGTGCGCGCATGAGCGTACTCATGCAGGGTCAATGCCACCACCAGGGTAATAACACGAGAAATCAGGGAAATAGGGTCTAAATCAAACATGAACACACCGCCTGTATGGAGCGATTATAACATGGGGTATAATGAAGCGCATGCTTCCGGACATTCAATTGAACGATATCGTCACCCTGCGCAAACCGCATCCCTGCGGGGGGTACGAGTGGAAGGTGATTCGCCTCGGCGCCGATATCGGGCTGGAATGTCTGACCTGTGGGCGGGTCGTCCTGCTCTCGCGCCGCGAACTTTCCCGCCGGATGAAGAAAATCCGCTCTGGAGAATCGCATGATCCCACCCCTCCCCGCTGAACCCCGCCGGATTGTATTCCTGTTCTCCGATACCGGCGGCGGACACCGCAGCGCCGCCGAAGCCATCATCGAAGCCCTCGACGCGCTGTATGAAGGACGTATTTCCTGCGAGATGGTGGACTTTTTCAAGGAATACGCTCCCCCGCCGATGAATCTGGCGCCCGAAATTTACCCACCGCTTTCGCGCATGCCTGCCCTGTGGGGCATGGGCTACCGCATCTCCGATGGACCGCGCCGCACGCGGGTGTTCTACTCCGCCATCTGGCCCTACGTGCGCCGCCACATCCAGAAATTGATGGCAGAACACCCTGCCCACCTGTACGTTTCGGTGCATCAGTTGATCAACACCCCCATGGCGCGGGCGCTGGCAGGCACGGGGATTCCGCTGGTGACAGTAGTGACCGACATGGTCACCACGCATGCGGCATGGTACGCGCGCGGCGCCTCGCAGGTCATCGTGCCCACCGAAGAAGCCTTCCGCCGCGGCTTGAACGCCGGCCTGGAACCCCACCAGATGACCGTAGTGGGGATGCCGGTAGCGCTGCGCTTTCAGCGCCTGAGCGAAGCCCGCGAGGACATCCGCCGGCGTCTGGGCTGGGATGAGCGCCTGCCGGTGGCACTGATGGTGGGCGGCGGCGAGGGGATGGGTCCCCTGGAAGACATGGCGCACGCCATTGACGAAGCCCGCCTGCCGGTGGCGTTAGCCATCGTCACCGGTCGCAACCACGCCCTGCGCATGCGGCTGGAACGCCATCCATGGCACATTCCGGCGCATGTGTACGGGTTCGTCACCGAAATGCCCGCCTTCATGCGCGCCGCCGACATCCTCATCAGCAAAGCCGGACCCGGGACAATCAGCGAAGCCTTCATCTCCGGCTTACCCATCCTGCTGTACAGCAAAATGCCGGGGCAGGAAGACGGCAACGTGACCTATGTGGTCGAGACTGGCGCCGGTCTGTGGACGCCCACCCCCGAAGAACTGGTCTCTGCCCTGCGCCGCTGGCTGGAGCGCCCCGAAGAACGCCAGCACGCCGCACAGGTTTCACGTCAACTTGCCCGCCCCGATGCCGCCAGCGAGATTGCCCGCATCCTTGGGCGCTACGCAGGCATTCTCCAGACATAAATTGCCCCGCACGAAGCGGGGCAACGGACTGCGCACCGGGGAATCCTGTTGATTTAGAAGACCATATCGGGTTTCCAGACCTTCCAGACCTTGCCCGCCAGTTCCCGACATTGTCCCTCCTTTCCCCCGGTGCCAGTCCCAGCGGGAACGATTCCCTTTTTCATTGTAGCACATGGACGAAAAAATCCTCAAAACCGTTGACGATTTCCCCGCAGGCTGGTATAACCGTGCCCGTGCAACTGACCCATCTGCCTCACAGTCCTTTCTGGATGATTAAGATGATTTCCCCCTGCCACTCATCCCACAGGGGAGATTGAGGCTGTTTACCGATCGTGAATGTCCAGACTCCCCGGAACATGCCGGGGAGTTTTTTTACGGGCACAATCTTTTTGATTTGGAGGTCTGTTCATCATGGCAAAAGAAACCGTTGGCACCGAAGCCCCAGCCGGACGCAGTGGTTTTGCCACCGCACTGGGCGCACTCATCGCCACCCTTGGCTCTGCTATCGGGCTGGGGAACATCTGGAAGTTCCCCTACCTGACCGGCGAGAACGGCGGGGCGGCATTCCTTCTTCTGTATTTACTGGCTACCTTTCTGGTAGGTTTACCGGTGATGATCAGCGAAATTCTGCTCGGGCGGGCAGGACGCGCCAACGTCATCACCACCATGCGCAAACTGTCCCCCTCTCCGCGCCAGCCCTGGTGGTTGATCGGCGCGGCGGGCGCGCTTTCGGCATTCCTCATCATGGCGTTTTACACCGAGGTGGCAGGCTGGGTGTTCGCCTACGTGGCACGCTCGCTCACCAGCAACATTCTCTCCACCGACCCGCAGGTGACCATGCAAACCTTCAATGCGCTGGTCACCGACCCGGTGCAGTCTCTGCTGTGGCAGTGGGTGGTGCTGATTCTGGTGGGTGTCATCATCACCTTTGGGGTTGCCAGGGGCATTGAAGCCACCACCAAACGTCTGGTTCCCCTGCTCTTCCTCCTCCTGCTCATCGTGGACGTGCGCGCCCTCACCCTGTCCGGCGCCGGACAGGGACTGGCGTTCCTCTTCCAGCCCGATTTCAGCAAAATCTCCGCCACAACCGCGCTGGTAGCCCTGGGACTGGCGTTCTTCAAACTGTCCATCGGCATGGGCGCCATGATTACCTACGGCAGTTACTGGAAGGATGATCAGGACATCCCCTCAACCACCCTGCGCGTGGCGCTGTCCGATCTGGCTGTCTCTCTGCTGGCGGGCATTGCCATCTTCCCGGTGGTCTTCACCTACGGCTTTGAACCCGCCGCCGGACCCAAACTGCTCTTCATCACCCTGCCCGCCGTCTTCGCGCAGATGCCGCTGGGCAACGTCTTCATCTTCCTTTTCTTCCTGCTGACCAGTTTTGCCGCCACCGGCGCAATGGTCTCGCTGGTAGAGGTGCTGGTGGCTTATGCCAACGAGCAGTTCCGCCTTTCGCGCAGGTCTGCCACCTGGATCACCGTGGGATTGCTGGCGCTGGTCGGCTCAACCGCCGCGCTTTCCAACAGCACCCTGGCAGGCTTCACGCTTTTCGGAAAAACCCTCTTTGACCTGTACGACTTCGTCACCTCGAACGTGCTCCTGCCGGTGGGCGGGCTGTTCATCGCCATCTTCGTCGGCTGGGTGCTCAAACCGGAACTGGTCATCGCCCAGTTGACCAACAACGGAACGCTCTCCAACCACCGGGTGGTGCGCTCTTTCCTGTTTGTGGTGCGCTACATTTCCCCCCTCCTGGTGCTGGTGGTCCTGCTGAACAGTCTGGGAGTGTTCTGACAGAAGGCGTCCGGTGAGCCTGTCAGGCGGGCATACCCCGTAGGGAGACCGCCGCATCTGTATGAAGGATGCGAACCCCTCGCGTTCCCTCATCCGGTAAGGGGGCTGGCTTCCTTCGGCAGGCTCAACCAGCGCACGGTGCCCTTCTTCTGAAAATCGTAGGGAAATCGTAGGGGAATCGTAAGTTTTTCGTCAAGATTTTCTTACCCGGTTTGCCTATAATAGCAGTCAAGGGCGACTTCTCTTCTTCTCCTCCTTTAAAGATTGCCGGGGTCGGCGTCCCCGGCAATCGCGATTTAACCCACAGTCTTGCGGAAACGGTTCTGCGAGACTGTGTTTTTATTCTTGACAAACAATCTTTTTTGTAACATTTCTTTTGACATGTCTAACCTGTGGCTTTTGTCCATTGTATTTTAAGAGCGGTTTGGGGCTATAATAGCATTCAGTTTTTCCTATCCTTTTCAAGGCGCATCCATGATCATCGATACCCTCTTTTCCGAAACCTTTCGACTCGCTTCAGGCGTTCTGCTCAACCTGAAATCTGAACATCTCCCCCAGTTGCCCGCTCCACAGGCAGGGAAAGCCTACATGCTCTACGCGCATGTACCTTTCTGCGAGAGTCTGTGCCCGTACTGTTCCTTTAATCGTTTCCTGTTCGACGAGCGCAAAGCCCGCCTGTATTTCAGTTCCCTGCGCGAAGAGATGCGCATGGTGGCAAAACAGGGCTATACCTTCGACACCCTCTACATTGGCGGGGGCACGCCTACCATTCTTATGGACGAACTGGTGGGAATCATGGATCTGGCGCGCGATCTGTTCGGGGTGCGCGAAATTTCCTGCGAGACCAACCCCAACCACCTTGACGACCGTCTGGTGGACCTGCTGGCGCCGCGCGTTCAACGTCTTTCGGTGGGGGTGCAGTCCTTCGATGACGACCTGCTCAAACGCATCAACCGCTACGAACGCTTCGGCTCTGGCAGGGAGATTCTGGAACGCATTCAGCGCACCGCTCCGGCGTTCAACGCCTTCAACGTGGACCTCATCTTCAACTTTCCCGGACAGGACGAAGCCAGCATTGACCGCGACCTGCGCCTGGTAATGGAATCGGGTGCCACACAGATCACCTGCTACCCGTTGATGACCTCGCCCTCGGTGCGACGCTCTCTGGAAAAGACGGTGGGAAACGTGGAGTTTTCCCGCGAGGCGGCACTGTACGAACGCATCGTCGAGACCCTTTCCAGCGTTTTTGAACTCTCCACCGCCTGGACCTTCTCGCGCAAGGGCAAAAGCCTGATTGATGAGTACATCGTCAAAAGCGAGGAATATGTGGGGGTGGGGTCGGGGTCGTTCAGTTACCTGAACGGCACCCTGCTGGTCAACACCTTCTCCCTGCAATCGTACCAGCGCTGGATTGGCGAACGACACGCTCCCATTGCGGGGAAACGTCGCTTCAGCCGCGTGGATCAAATGCGCTACCGCTTCATGATGGACCTGTTCGGTCTGCGCCTGGACAAACGCCAGTGGCAGCGCGATTTTGGCAAGCCCATTGAACAGTGCCTGCCGTTGGAACTGCTGGCTTTTGAGAAAGCCGGAGCGTTTGCCGAAAACTCCTCCGAAGCCATCACCCTGACGCCGCGCGGGCGCTACCTGCTGGTGGTGCTGATGCGCGAGTTCTTCTCCAGCATTAACCGCGTGCGCGATCAGGCGCGGCGCGCAGTCCAGGCCAGTGAATCTCTCTATAAACCGGATACCCGCCTCTCCAATGCCAAAATTTAGTCCTTATCGGCATCCGCCAACCCTTTTTCATCAAATCTTTTCAGGGTTGCAAAAAGGGTGATTCACCTTTATAATCAGTCTGAAATTCTAACAACCTCCGGAGAAACTAGTCGTATGGACGAGAAAGACACCCAACTCGAGCAGGGAATGCCCCAGCAAACGCAAGACAACGCCGAGAACCATGAAAACATGGCTTCCTTGCTGGAGAAGGAAGGCCTGGGGCTGGATTTGCCCAAAGTGGGCGAAATCCGCACTGGCGTTATTGCAAGCATTACCCCTCAACAAATTTTAGTCAGCGTTGGAACCAAATCGGAAGGCGTCATCAGCGGGCGTGAACTGGAAGCCATTCCTCCTGAAGAACGCGAAAAACTGCAGGTCAACCAGGAAATCCCGGTGTATGTGGTTCACCCCGAAGACTCCAATGGCAACATTGTCCTCTCTTATGTAAAAGCCCGCGAAGAAACCGACTGGAAAAAAGTCGAAGAAATGCGGGACAGCAAAGAGGTTTACCACTCCAAAATTATCGGTTACAACAAGGGCGGTCTGATTGTGCCTGTCTTTGGCTTGCGCGGCTTCATTCCTGCCTCTCAAATCAGCCTCTCGCGGCGTGCGGCAATGGGAAGCGGCGAAAGCCCTGAACAGCGCTGGAGCAAGATGGTGGGCGAAGCGATTGACGTCATCGTCATCGAAGTGGACCGCGAACGCCGCCGCCTGATCCTCTCCGAGCGCGCCGCCACCCCCGAAACCCGCGAAACCCTCAAAGAGCGCGTCATTGAAACCCTGACCGAAGGCGAAATCCGCACCGGGCGCGTTACCAGCCTGGCAGATTTTGGCGCCTTCGTCAACATCAGCGGCGCCGATGGGCTGGTGCACCTCTCCGAAATTTCCTGGGATCGCATCAAGCACCCCAGTGAAGTCCTTGAGGTTGGGCAGGAAGTCAAGGTCAAGGTCATCAGCGTGGATCGCGAAAAGCGCCGCATCGGTCTGTCCATCCGACAGACCCAGAACGACCCCTGGCTGGAGCGCGCCGCCAAGTATCAGGTAGGCATGCTGGTGGAAGGCGTGATCACCCGCCTGACCAAGTTCGGCGCCTTTGCCAGACTGGAAGAGGACATCGAAGGGTTGATTCACATCTCCGAAATCAGCGAGAAGCGCATTGAACACCCCAAAGAGGTGCTCAAAGAGGGCGAAAAGGTCACCCTGCGCATCGTCAAAATTGACCCCGAAAATCACCGCATCGGCTTAAGCCTGCGCCGCGTGGACTCTCAGGCGTTCACCGACCTGGACTGGCAGGCGCTGGAAGAAGCCCTCAAAGACCTGGACGCTTCCGAAGAAGCCTGATCCTTAACGGAATCGACAAGAGCGCATCGTCGCCGGTGCGCTCTTTTTTTCCCTCAAACCCTATGAAACCCCACTGGATGATTGACGGTCACCTGGATCTGGCATACAACGTCCTCACCTTCGGACGCGATCTTTTCCGCTCCGTACAGGACATCCGCCAATCCGAGCGCGGCACGCTGACCCCCCGGCGCAACAACGGCGAATGCACCGTCGCCGTGCCGGACATGCAACAGGCTCGCACCGCGCTGGTGATTGCCAGTCTGTTCGTCGTGCGCGCCGGGGTACTGGAAGACTGGGAAACGCAGGTGTACCGCACCCCGCAGGAAGCCCGTCAACGCTGGATGGAACAACTGGACGTGTACCGCCGCTGGTGCGAGGATCATCCCGAAACCTTCCGGCGCGTGGAAACCCGCCGCGACCTGCAAACGGTGCTTCAGGCGTGGCAAGACTTTCCCCTCCCTGAACCGCTCCCTCCCGAAGCCGAACCCGACGAGCGCCCTGCACCTGCCTGCCCACCCATCGGGCTGGTGGTGATGATGGAAGGCGCCGAAGGTCTGCGCGAACCCCGCGAAATCGAAGACTACGCCGCTCAGGGCGTGCGTCTGGTGGCGCCGGTGTGGGCGGGTGGACGCTTCTGCGGCTCCAACCGCGACGAGGGCGCCTTTACCCGCGAGGGCTGGGAACTGCTGGACATCCTCGCCGACCTGGGCATGGGACTGGACCTGGCGCACATGAACGAACGCTCGTCTCTGCAGGCGCTGGACCGCTTTGAAGGCTGGCTGTGCGCCTCGCACAGCGCCTGCCGCGCGCTTGCCCGCCAGCCCGATAACCAGCGTCTGCTCAGCGATACCCAGATTCGCCGCATCGTCGAGCGCGACGGCGTCATCGGCATTGCCCTGAACGCCCGCTGGCTGAGACCGGGCTGGTCTGCCGGCGATCCGCGCGAGAGCACCACGCTGAAACACGTAGCCGCTCATGTGGATCACATCTGCCAGATTGCCGGAGACGCCCGCCATGTGGCACTGGGCTCCGACCTGGACGGCGGCTTTGGGCTGGAGCGCATCCCCGCCGGGGTGGATACCATTGCCGACCTGCCCCGACTGGCTGACGTGCTGGCAGAAGCCGGGTATAATGAAATGGATCTTGCCGCAATCTTCGGGGGAAACTGGCAAACTTTTCTGGAAAGGATTTTGCCTCTGTGATGACTGCCCAGATTTCCCCAACTTCTCCCCCGCCCGTCGCCGCGACCAATTCGGTCACGCGCCCGTACCGCTACTGGCACCGCCGCGCCCGCACCGGTCTGATCCTCACCCTGTTTGGCTTTCTGGTCTTCCTGATGGGCGCGCGCCCCGGGTTGTTCGGGCTGGATCGCAGTCCGGTAATCGGGTTTGTGCAGATTGCCGTGTTCCTCATCGGGCTGGCAATCATCTGCATCGGCGGGTATATCAGCCTGCTGGCGCTGTGGAAGGGCGAGCCCCTCAGCATCGCCGCCGATATCGGTCAGCGCCTGGTGGCAACCGGCTACGTCATCGCCGTCTTTGCCGGCATGGCAGATGTCTTTGGGATGGGCAGTCACTCCCTGCCAGCCATCCCTTACTTCGGGCAGTGGCAGGCACGCGGGGTCGAAGTGGGGCAGTTACTGATTGCCATTGGCTTTATCTTGATGTTACCTTTCACCCTTCACCGGCACTCCCCGCCTTCTGAACCGCCCCAGACATGAACCCCCTCGCCCGAGAAACTGCCGCCCGCTCCCCGCAAAGTGCAGGGTCTGGAAGGCTCACAGCAACAACACACAAAAACCGGCGGGTATTGCCCGCCGGTTTTCATGCGTCAGGTACAGTCTTATGGTTTGAGCACCGCCGGTAAATACACATTTCGCGGACCCGCCCACAGCGCCACCGTTGCCTCGGGCATGCGGGGATCGTCGCTGGGAATGATCACCTGCGCGGTAAACTCCCCCACCTCCTCGCCATCCAGAATGAACGCCTTCACCGCAAGCGTACAGCGCCCTGATGAGCGCGGCACACCGTTAATGGCGGCATCCAGCGTCCTGTTGGAACATCCATCCGCGGTGATCTGGAAATAAGCGTCATCCCTCCCGCCAATGGAAATCTTACCAATGGTTACGGGCATATCGCCAAAGTTGGTCAGGATGATGTTCTTGCCTGCCGTTTCCTGACCGGGCAGGGCGTAGAAAGACAGCCTCGAGGGCGCATACGTCAGTTGAGGGGCAGGCGGGGGGACATCAAAGACTCGCGCCCACACGTCAAAACGTTCATCAAGATTGAACGCCTCTCCATCCGGCAGGTCGCGGTCCTGACTGGAGAAGGTCACCAGCGAGCGGTTCCCGGCAATCACCGGGAAGGCGGAGGTGTTGCACACCTGCAGAGGATTGGGACAGTTTGTCGGGTCAGGGGGGGTATCCAGCAGAACCGGCATCCCTTGGCCTGTACCTTCCGGCGGCGGGGACGGCGGGTTATTGCGCACGTTGAGCAGGAACAGTAGGTCGGCGTCACTGCCTGCCAGACGGTCATAGATGAACAAATCGCGGTGTGAGCACACCCACTTTGCCTGTTGCTCATCGTAGGCGCAGTACACATTCACATCTTCCGGCACCACATTGCCCGCCTCAGAGGTGAAGGCAATCCAGCGCCCGTCGGCGGAGATGGTCGGGCTGAAACTGGGTTCTTCCAGCGCCTGGTCGGGGTCGGTATGGTAGCGCGCGGAGATCAGACGGGTGCGCCCGCTCAGACGATCCCACAGGTACACATCGCGCTTGCCGTTGGTGTCTGCTGGAATGGCGGAGTTCTGCGTCTCCAGGTTGGAAGCATCCGAAGCAAAGGCAATGTACACCCCATCGGCGGAGATGGCGGGGTAGAAGGACAGCGCATTGCCGGGCTTGCCGTCTGCGGCACGCGAGACCAGCGTGTACGCCGGAAGAGTGTTATCCAGCGTACCGTCGTTATCCGGGTCGCGATCCATCAGATAGACCTGAATGCCGCTCACCCCCGGCACCAGATTGGTGGCATCGGAGGTAAACGCCACCCAGCGCCCATCGTACGACACCACCGGATGCCAGGCATCGCCGTTGATATTGCCGCCGGAAGCGGTGCGGGTGAGCAGTTTATTGGTGACATTGCCGGTTGTGGCATCCACAAGGCTCACGTACAGGTCACGCCGGTTATTGCCGTCGGTCACGCTCAGGTCGAGGTTGCTGGCATCGCTTTGAAAGATCACCCGCGGGTTACCACTCTCGGTGTACAGCGCCAGCGAGGGCTGAAGCACCAGGTACTTGGGGTCACACGTCTGTCCCGGCGGGAGCGGCACCGGACAGGTGTAGCCCGAATCGTCGTTGGCGGGCGTACCCGCACTGCGCCGCGAGGCTTGAATGGACTGGCTGACCGTGCCGTCAGGCTCCACCTTCACCACGTAGATATCCAGCCGCGAGTCGGTATCGGTGGATTTCAACTGCGCCGAGGTCTGGAACGCCACCCACTGCCCGTCGGGGGAGATGACCGGGAACATCGAGTTGCCCTGCCCTAACTGGTTCTGGTAGGTTGCTGAGAGCGCAATGGTCTCATTCCGGGTACGGTCACGCAGGAAGACGTCCCAGGTGTTGAGGGTATCGGGAAGGCTGGAGAGGTTGGTGGTCACCTCAATGTACTTGCAGTAAAACACCACCCGCGAACCGTCATAGGACGCCGAGGCATGGTAACAGTCCTCGTTGGCAGTTTGCCCCGATGTTGACGGGACGGACACCAGCAGGGTGGTAGCGGGCGGCGCATCGGCACGCACCAGCACCGCGCCAAATGCCAGCGCAAGGGCAGTAATTAACAGGCGGTTGAACAGTTGAAAAGCGCTTTTCATGCGGATTCTCCTGTGCGTGGAGTTTAACAGATCCATGACGTATCCAGTGCCCGCATCTTCGACAGGCACGGTGAACCTGTACATCCCTCAATACCCTCGAAAGACTCAGGCACAGCCCGGCGTACGGCAAGACGCCTTCACTTTGCATTGTAGCAGAGAAAATCCACAGAAAAGTTTACATTTTGCTTAACTTTTCCCCGTCCACACCGAAAAACCCTCCACCCGCAGGTTTCCATCCCGCCACTTCACCCGTTCCAGACGCACCGGCACACTCAACCCCGCGCTCAATTGCAGGCATGCCCAGCGCCCCACCGGCGGCATGGACAGCCCCCAGGGACTGCCGTCCGGCAGGCGCAGACCGCCATTTGCGTCCAGCCTCAGGGTCAGCACAGACGGCGGAGCCGTGCGGCGCTCCACCACCAGATGCCGCTCCGCGGTGACAAACGCATCCAGATCGTCCAGAGCAAGCAAATCTCTGCACACGTCCAGCGCGATGTGCCTGCCGTCCCGGTACAGGCGCACCCGCTTCGTGGAAGGCTGGCGCACAAACACCCCCCGCAGGCACTGACCGGCGCCATCCTGCCCCGCCAGGCGCGCCAGATGATTGGTGAGAACTTCTTCGCCGAACAGGTTTGCCAGCAGACTGCCCGAACCCAGGCTTTGCCAGGCACTGCCGTTAAACGCCATCAGCCCGGGCGGCGTTCCAAACGCACCGTCGGCATCCACCCGGGTAAGGTAGGCGTTCTGGGCGTCCAGCGCGCCGGTGCGCCGCAAAACCAGCCAGTAGCGGCTGGTGCTGTTCAGGCGCAGTGCCGAAGACGGGCGCAGACGCACCCACCCCAGCGCCGGATCGCGGCTGAGGGAACTCCCCGACAGGGTAAAGGTCATCAGCGCGGCGCCGGGTTGTGCGCCAGCATCGGCGCACAGGGAAATCTGCACATCATCCACGGGATTGCCCGTGCGAATCAGCCAGACCCACACCTCGCCGCAGTCCCAGCCATCCCCGTCGGGGGTAAAGGCTTGCGCCACCCGCTGAACCGCGCTGGAATGCCCCCAGGTCAGAGACGCCCCCTCCCGGTGTGCGCTCCCCAGCCACCCCTGCGGATGACTGGCATAGCGCCAGCCGAGGGTGTGCCACCAGCCGCGCCCTTCCAGAAGCACCAGCCCATCGGCGCCGGAGAGGGGCGGTAGAATTTGCAGGTGCGGGAACGCCCGCTCTGCCAGCAGGGCATCGCGGCGGGCAAAGGCTTCGGCTTCGCTGGCTTCTCCCACAGAGAAGATGCGCTCGCGCACCCCAAACCGCCGCTGACTGCGCCCATCCTCCGCCCAGGGTGTCTGGAACGGACCGGCGCCGCCCTCCCCACCCCACGGCGTGGGCGCGCGGTAGCGCACCGCACAGCGATTGACCACCTGCGCCAGATCCCACCGCCAGCGCACTCTGCCGCGCTGAACCTCTACCCCGTGCAGGTAGCCCCACCAGCAGGGCGCGCCGCCCGCCGGAGCCAGACTCATCTCCGCCCCCAGCCAGCGGCGCAGGTCGTCCTGATCCGCCAGCGCACCGTCCAGGCGCACCTGCGCCGTATCTGCCCCGCCCGGCATCTGCCAGGTCAGTTCCTCCACCTGCGGATGGAACGCCTCCAGCGCCAGATGAGAGCAGGCATCCACCCGTACCGTCCACGCGCTCACAGCCACCTCCGCCGGAAGAACGGGCGCGCCTGCAGAGTCAGGGCATCGCCCACATTTATCGCCCCGTTGCGCTCCACCAGCGTATACAGCCGGTGCGTCTGCGCGGGCTGCAGGAACACCCCGCTGCCCTCAACGGCATGGGTGAGCAGCGGCGCCCCCGAGAACTTCACCCCGCGGGTACGCGAGTCACAGGTCAGCGCCAGCGTTGAAAGGCTCAACAGCGGGCACAGGCGCACCTGCGCCTCCACCGGAAACAGAAAGAGGCAGTCCAGATCGAGGACGTGCGTACCGGCGCTCTCCGCCTGCCCTTTCAGCGCCAGCGTCACGCCCGCGCTGATGCCATGCACATCCCACGGCGGCAGGCGGATGGGCGCAAGCCGCAGGGTCTGCGCCCCGATAGAAAGCACCACCGGTTCGCTGGCGTAAAGCGCCTCAAACCCGGCAGTGCCCTCAAACCCCGCCTCCCCCCAGAACAGCACCGGCTCGCTCAGAGGCGCATGCAGGCGCGCCATCAGGGTGTAGAACCTGCCCTGCGCGGATGCGGTCTGCGCGGCGGTAAGGGAATAGCGTTTGAGGGTCACTTCGTCTGTCCCGCTCCACGTCAAACGGCGGTATGCCCCCGCGCTGGCGGCGCTGGCGGTGAGGGTCGTCCCGCTCACCCCGCTGCCCTCCACACCCTGCTCGCCCTCCAGCACATGCGGAAAAGGCGCCTCCGGGTCGTGCATACCCGCCGCCAGCAAAATGTCTGCCTTTCCTGAGAGCGCCCCGCTCAGGGTGATCTCCAGCGGCGCGGGCAGACTGCCCTGAATCTGACTGGCAGGGATGTCCACAAAGTTGTCATGGTCGCCATCGCTGTGATTGTAGAGGGTGGCGTTCGTTCCTGCGCCGTGGCGGTTGATGAGCGTCAGCGGCGCGCCAGATTGCTCCCAGTAAGGCTCGCGCTCCACCTCCAGCAGAATCATCTGGCGGTGCATGTGCCGCGCCGCCGGATGAGGTACGCTTTCCAGCGTTCCACCCCGCAGTGGCGAGCGCCACTCCTGCCCATCTGGCAGGGTGACGCCCAGCCAGCAGATGGGATGCGCCGGCAGGTGCGCCGTGGCGCGGGCAGTGTGCAGGTACGTCTCCAGCGTCTGCAGTGCGGCGGCAATGGCATCGGCACTGCCTTCCAGCGCCACCTCCAGACGGGTCAGGTGGCTGTTGGTGAAGCGCGCCGCGCGCAGGGCGCCGTTCTCCTGCAGGGAAATGCCCATCTCTCCGGTGAGCAGTTGCAGGTTCATGGCGTACCTCTCCCATCAGGCAAAATCATGCGGATGACTTTCCCCCAGATCCCCATCCCAGCGCACAAACGGCGTTGCGGCGCGCTGTTCGTGCAGGCGCGCCGTCTCCGGCGGGTACAGGGTGCACAGGATGCGGCGGAAGTCTTCCATCACATTGCGGCTCCACAGCGTCAGCGATAGTTCTTTCTGCGGAGAGAGTTCCCACTCTGCCTGTGCCGCCGCCCGCGCGGTAGCGGCATAGCCCGCCGCCCCCATTCCCAGCAGATGATGCAGGCGCTCCGGCAGGGTGGTTTCGATCACCCCGTCCAGCCCTGCCAGCGTGAACGCCTGCGCCGAAACCAGATTGATCTCCATCAGCGCCATGCGTACCGCCGCGGTCAGATCATCCTGGCTGTAGCGGGCACCCTCGCTATCGTGCAGAAACAGACGCACCCGATTCAGCAAATCGCTCAGTGTGAGGGTCATGTGCCTCCTTTGGGCGCGCCGCCCTCCGGAACACACTCCAGAAGGCGGCGCAGTCCCGATGAACCTTACAGGCGCGCCCCTTCAATCGCCACGCCCAGAATGTACGCCACCAGCAGGGCAACCATGCCGCTCAACTGCTCCTCATCCAGCGGAAAATCCGGTCGGTAGGCTTTCACCACCATCAGAATCAAGCCGATGAGCATTGCCCAGAACTTGCGCGAACGCAACAGGTCTTTCCACTTTTCCATGGCGGGTCTCCTTTCGTTACAGGCGCAGGTCAAAGTACACCACCGCGCCGTACAGAGTGAACTGGGTGGAAGCCGAGGCATCCACGTTGACATACAGGTAGTACGCCTCATCGTCATCCAGCCATGCCGGACTGTTCAGGGTTACCATCATGCGGTGATCGCCCAGCGCTTTCCGTTTGGCGTCGGTATCGTGCCCGCTGTCCAGCGTTACCGACACGGCCGCGCCGCCTGCCGTGCCGCCCGCCGAGAAGGTCATCTTTTCCACCTCCACGGTGGGAATCGAATCGCAGACACCCCCTGCCACTTTGTACAGCAAATCCACCCGCTTGATGCGCGCCCCCTTGAAAGCGGCGGCGTTGCCGTTCACCCCCAGCGGTACGATGAGGTTGAAGACCCCATCGGCGGGTGTGCGGTCTTCCCTGACCACGTTCGCCGAGAGGCTGGTTGTCCACGTCCCGGCGGTTTTGACGATATCCGCCGGAGGGATGAACACGCTCATTTGCGTATCGCACACGTACCCCATGATCTCTCTCCTCCTTTACCTAGCCCGCCACGTTGTTCTTGTGGAGCGGGCGGAAATCATTCACCCACACCGCCAGATAATGGCGCACCTTCAGACGATGCTCATCATTGGTGAAAACCGCCGGGCTGAGTTCATCGCCGGCAATATAGACTTCCGGCAGGATGCCAAAGCGCTCGCCGATGAAAATGGCAGGCGCAATGCGCGGGTCGGCAACCGCTGCCCAGTCGGTCGGATCGGTCCACTCCGGCACGGTGATGACGTCGCCCGGTTCCCCGCGCTGAAGGTTCTCGCTGAAGATGTTGGCGGCGCGCTCCATGCCCGGGTAGAGAATCTGCATGGCGGTCAACTGCAGTTCGCGCGGCACCAGCAGGTATCTGGGACTGATCGCCATGCGCGGACCCACGCCGTAAAAGCCAGAAGCGTTCTTCACCAGCATGGGCTGGCGGTACATGGCTTGCCCCACCGCCTCCCACTCCGCCGCCGAAAGCGCCCCCGTGCGCAGGTTGGCATGCCCGCCCGCGGCGGTCACCGGATTGGCGTTGAACAGCGCCCCGCCGTCCGCCATCGTCGGTCCCACCCCACCGTTCTGGGTGAACACCTCTGCCACCAGACGGCTGATTTTGCGCAGACCCGCGGCGGCAAGTTCGCGGGCATAGGCTTTGAGTTTGCGGGTGTCATCGCGGTCAATCAATTCCAGGGTGAGCGGCACGTACCCGCCGTACTTCTTGAAGGTGGCAATCTCGGCGCTGTCGCCCACCGCCAGTTCGGTGTACTCGGCACCCTCCGCCACTTCGGGCAGGTCGCCCACCGTGCCCACCAGAATACCGGTGATCTGATTCAGCGTGGTGAAGTGCTCCTGCACGGTCACCTTGCGCCACCAGTCATAGCCCGCGCGCCCCAGTTCCTCCCACGTATTGACTACAATCTTGTTAAGCGCGTTCTTGACCAGCCCGGTGAAGTCGGCGGTGGTGGCAAACTGCGCGCGGGAGCGGTCCCAGCCGCCGTGAAAGTCATAATCGCCGGTGAGCATGAGGTACAGTTCACGGATGCCCTGCAGGCGGTGCACCTTGAGCGTTTCCATGCCCTTCTCGCGCGGCACGCCGAACAGATCATCCACCGCCGCCTGCAGTTGATCGCGGGTGTCCGCCATCTCCAGCCGCCCGGGACCCAGCGCCGTCTGCGCGCCGGTACAGTCCGAAACCCAGCGGCGGGCTTCTTCGATGCGCTGATGCAGTTCCTGCGGTTCAAAAGCCCGCCCCTGAAACTGCGCCCGCACCGCCTGTTCCACGGGAGCAGGCAGATGCGCCCCCTGAAGTGCCAGTTCCAGAAACGCCCCGCACCAGCGGGTTTGCTCCTCCTGCGCCCGGGCTTCCCCCTGCGCCGAAGTCTGCAGGACCGGCACTGCCGGTTCAACCGAGTGAGAATCCATAGCCATCCCTCCTGAAAAGTTAAGCGCCCGCACGAAAGCCCCGCCCCGTGCGGGTTGAATCACCAGATCGAGCGAATTGATGCGCACGATGCGCTCCACCTGTTTCCCGCTGGCAGTGAAGACCACATCGGCACTGAAACCGATTTGCGGCGTCACCTCGCCGCGCGCCAGCATTTGCCGCCCCAGATCGCTCAACAGATGCCCCGAGGGTCCCATGGCGCGCAGATGCACGCGCACCCCCTTTGCCTGCTCATCCCAGACTGGCTGTGTACACACCCCCGCCAGATCGCGCACACTGCGTGCCCCCCAGGCATGGTCAATGAAGCATGCCACACCCTCCCACAGCGGGAGCGAACGGCGCAGCACCGCCTCATCGAATCGCCAGCCGTTGCCCTCCCCGGCGGTGATCGCCAGCACCTCGAACTCCCCGGCGGAAGTTACCCCACCCAGCGCGGTGAACCACTCCCGCCGCGGCAGATG
>OGCI01000838.1_pt1 | contig 30465 bp, 23 predicted proteins | sample 1570021 | NCBI WGS metagenome assembly OGCI01 (sample SAMN06264664, study PRJEB24512) | hot springs metagenome | isolation source: Hot spring water | place: South Africa: Tshipise | collected 2015-06-21 | reverse complement strand
CGTCCGGCTTGATGCGCGGCGTTCTCATGGCTCGCCGCCTCCCGGAGCCGACGCCCCATGCGCCGGCCCCACACCACCCAGAAGGCGCGAGCCGCGAGTTTTTCCGCATTCAATGGAGAAAAATTTTCCTCCAACCAGTTAGAAACCCGAACGCCCGTCCTGGGCGGGGAATTCTCCGCTCGCAATGTGGACAAAAGAAATAAACACCTCGGCGTCGAGCAACGGTCAATGATCCGCGCCGACGGCGGGGGACGAAGGCGGTCTATTTATCTCGGATGTATTCGTAAATGTTTAGGTAATGCCGGCCGGGTTCATTCCACGAGTAGTCCCACTTCATTGCCTGAAGCATGACTTCGCGGAAGCGCCCTGGGTAGTGGTTCCAGAGGCCGACGGCACGCACCAACGCTGACTCGATGCCACCATTGTCGAAGGTCTTGAACACGTACCCGTTCCGGATCTCAGATGGCCGATCGGAGTAGTCCACGTCGAAAACGGTGTCGGCCAACCCGCCGACCTCGCGAACGATCGGTAGAGTGCCGTATTTCATCGCGATCATCTGGGTCAAGCCGCAGGGCTCGAACAGGCTGGGTACGATCAGCAGATCGGCGCCGGCGTAGATCAGGTGGGCCAATTCCTCGTCGTGGGCCAGCTCCAGATGGGAATCGGGATTGTCGTTGATGGCGCGTTTGAGCTCCAGAAACTCATGGTGGAGGGCGGAGTTTGCGGCGGAGCCAAGGAGCACGAACTGGGCGCCATGGTTCACGCACCAGTGGAGGGCGTGGCGGATCAACGGCACGCCCTTTTGATGATCGAGCCGGCCGATGTAGGCGACGATAGGGCAGAACCGGTCCTGCAGCCAAACCCGGCGCCGGAGCGCGGCCTTGTTTTCGTATTTGCCATCGAGGTCCGTCGGCCCGTACCGCCGCGGGATATGGGAATCGATCTCTGGGTTCCAGACGTCGTAGTCCACGCCATTCAGCACACCGCCGAACTTGGCCTGGTGTACATGTAGGACATGGCCCAGGCCACAGCCCTGCGCGGTAAACCGGATTTCGTGGGCATAGCGAGGCGAGACGGTGGTGACGAAATTCGAGTAGACGATCCCGCCCTTCATCAGGTTGAGCGCGCCGTGGTGAAAATCGTCGCGAAGGCGGTCGGGATGCATGAAGTGTTCCGGCCGGTGGAGGCCGACCGCGTGGAGCAGATGGGGGGCAGTGACCCCCTGGTGCCGCACGTTGTGCAGCGTGAAGCAGACGCGAGGATGGACCATGCCAAGGCCGGCATAGATTTCATACAGGAGAACCGGCGCCAGGGCGGTCTGCCAGTCGTGCACGTGGATGATCTCGGGATGCTTTCTCGCCCGCAGCATGAACTCAAGCGCGGCGCGGCAGAAAAAGGCGAACCGGCGGTCATCGTCCCCGTGGCCGTACAACATCCCGCGGTTGAAGAAATTGTGCGCCGAGTGGGGATCGATGAAGAAACACTTCCGACCCTCGACAAAGCCGAACCAGACAGAGGTGTGGATCGCGCCGCCCTCCCACGGAACCCACAGGTCCTGGAAGACCACCTGCAGCCCCCAGATGCGGTCGTAGCGGAGGCAGTCGTACTTGGGGAGGATGATCTCGACGGCGTGGCCGCGAATTTCCAGCTCCCGGGACAATCCGTACACGACGTCGGCCAGCCCTCCGACCTTTGCGACCGGAGCGCACTCGGATGCGATCTGAATAATGAACACCGCGTCACCCCTTGAACAGCGACAAGTCCAGATCGGGAAACAGCGCGGGGCCGGCGGTGTCGTCCGTGTCCCCCCGCTCGGCGGCCTCCATGCACCGCTCCACCGCCGCCAGCGCCGCCGACCAACGCCGCCGGCCGTACTCGCCGGCGCGGCCATGCCGGATCATAAACGGCCAGTCCGAAGCCTGGGCGAGCAGAAAATGGCGCGCGGCGGCGTGAACCGCCGGCACGTTCACCGTCGCTCGCCGGGCCAGACGTCGCAGGCGGCGGCCGGCGCGGTGGAGACCGGCCCAAAGGTCGGCGGTGCGTTCGTTCCACCACGTTTCGTGTCCGCCCCCCTCTCCCCAGCTCGAGTCGGCGGGGGTCGCACACTGCAGTGCGGAGTCGCGAGTCATCTCGAGGTACTCCGACGGGGTGGTCAGCCGGAGCGCGGGACATTCCGCCACGCGACGGAGGGTCTCTTCAAGCCACAGCGGACCTTCGTTCCACCAATGCCCAAACAGCTCGGCGTCGAAGGCGGCCAGCAGAAAAGGGGGACGTTCCATCGCGGCGGCGGCCCGCTCGCCGCGCTTCAGCGTGCAATCGACAAAGTCGGATGCGTGGCGCCGCGCCGTCTCTTCCGCGCGGGCCGGCTCGTATACCTCCTTGGCGTCGGCGGGTCCCGTGACTCGCCAGTACTTCAGGCCGACCGGCGCCCGCGCGCCCGCCGGCGGCGCCAGCGCCCCCAATGCCTCCGGAGAGCGTTCGTAGCCGATGTCGCGGTGGTACTCAAGGTACCACGGATCGCCGGGATACCCGTCGCGCGCGCTCCAAACGCGGCGCGCCAGTTCGGCGTCGCGGGGAAACACCACCAGGCCGCCCGGGCAGACGATCGGCGCAAAGGTGCCATAGCGGGGGCGCCGGTCGGCCAGCAGCACCGCATGCGCGTCGGCACAGATCCAACGCACCCGGGCGGCCTCGTATTCCGCCTCCAGGCCGGGTGTCCATGCCAATTCCGGCGGCCAGAAGCCGGCGGGCGGGCCGCCAAAGCGTCGGACGTGATCGGCGATCCCCATCCGGATCTGCGCGCGCGCCGCACCGGACATCGCGTGTAGCAGGGGGAGATGCCCGTGCGTGGCGGCCGTGGCGATCAACTCGAGGTGGCCGGCGTCGGCCAGTTCTCGAAACGCAGGCAGCAGGCGCCGGCCGCGGCGCTCGAAATCGCCGCGGCGCTCTTCCCAAATGCGGCGCCACCACGCGGCCAGGCGGTGTATCCGCGCGTCGCGCCGGTTGCGTTCCGCCTCGGCGATGGCCAGCGCCGTTAGGGCGTCAAAGTGCCGGGCGCAACGCCGGAGCAGCGCGTCATCGTCGAGCATGGCGCATAGCGGCGGCGACAAGGACATCGTCAGGCGGAACCGCACCCCGTCGCGCCGCAGCCGCTCGAACACGCCGAGCAGTGGCAGGTAACATTGGCCGACCGCCTCAAAAAACCACCGTTCTTCCAGCCCCCCGCCACCGTCGTGGCGTACATCCGGCAAGTGCGCGTGAAGCACAAGACCAAGGTGGGCAATGGCCATTAGACCTCCTCCGATCCTGTGCCGGGCCCGGTTGCGATTGGCTGGGGCCAACCCGCCTCAGGCGGTGCAACACACGCATCCGACAACGGGCCGGTGCGCTGCGGCGAGGAGCCTGCATTATGGGGCACGACCTCGGGAATCTCCATCGCGGCCGCCAGCGAAGGCTGCCATGCAGGATCCGCCCCGCCAGCGATCGGTGGCGATGGAGGAGGGGCGGCCATCGGCGGACGCCATGGGGATAGTCGTGAGGCCGAGGCCTCCGCCCGACGGCGCGCCGGAGGGGGCGCCACGGGGTCGAGCACGACGAGCGAACAGTCCGGGGACTCGCGGTTGGCCGGCACAATGGCCGGACCGGCGGCGGCGATGAAGCGGTAACGGCCGTCCGGCGACAGGAAGCCGATCTCGGCCGCGTAGACGCCCGCCGCCACGTCGAGACGAACCCACCCGCTTCGCTCCCCCGGCACGAATCGCAACGTACCCGGGCCACCTTTGGCGGAAAGATCCGCCAGGCGGACGAACCGGATGGTCAAGCGGTCGTCCGAGCCACCGGACTCGCGCAGCTCACGCCAGCGGTCCTCGGTGAAATCCCATTGGATGCCTAGCCGCCCGGGCGCGAGTCCGGCGATCCAAAACACATTCCTATCGTCGTCCACGTCGGTGATGAGCCCGTCGCTCGGCCGATGCCGGTTGACGCCGCTCCGGCACAGCGGCCCTTCGTCATGATAGGGGGGCCCCGGCGCTGCCTTCAAGCGACAAGCTGGCGAACCGGACCGCCGGTGTCGTGCCCCCTGCCACCGCCGGCCCTTTTGACTTTGCGGCTGGGCGGTCCTAGCGTGATTCGCGATGCCTCCGTTGGCGCTTCCTTTTTGCCTCCCCGACGCCGACCGGCGTGCGCTCGAGGTGGCGATGAGCGGCGGGCCGTCCGTGTTTGACATCCTGCCCGGCGGCGCGCAGGCGTACCTGGCATGGTGCTTGTGGCGGTTGGCCAATGTGCCGGTCGTATGGGTGGTCGACAGCCGCCGGACGCTCGATACGCTAGTCCGCGACCTCGAGACCCTGGCGCCGGAAGGGGTGGCGGCCGATGTCTTCCCGCCGCGCGAGACGACGGATCGCATGATCGGATCCCCGGCCCGTCGCGCCTCGGCCGGCGCGCGGCTGGAGGTGGCGCGCCGCTGCCGGTCGGGGAGCCCCCCGGCCGTGATCGCCACATGCGTCTCCGCCCTGCTGCAGCCGTTGCCGGGACCGGCGGAATTGGAGGCTCTGTTTCTCGACATCGTCATCGGCGCCGAGCTTGCCCCGGAGCGTCTGCGCGACTTCCTCGACCGGAGCGGCTACGAGTGGGTTCCGGTGGTCGACAGCCGGGGGCAGGCCTCGTTTCGGGGCGGGCTGGTGGACCTCTGGCCGCCTGCCACCCCTTGGCCGGCGCGGGTGGAGTTCGTCGGCAACCGGATCGAGTCGCTCCGGTGGTTCGATCCGGTGCACCAGCGCTCGATCGAACGGATTGACCGACTGATCGTCGCGGCCGCGGACGAGCCGCCGGCCGAAACGGCCCTGTTGTTCGATCATCTTCCGCCGGCGACGGTGCGGGTGTGGCACGACATGGAATCGCTTCGGGCGCATGCGGAGATGCACCGCAAGGCGGAGGCGGCGGGGGCAGGGACCTTCGAAACCCTCTTTGGGCGCCCAGGCGGCACCGATTTGGAGTTCCGACGCGGCGACGACGGGGTGGCGCATGGTTGGGGGCTGCGCGCCCTCGAGCCGTTGGAAGCGTCCGAGGGCGCGAACCCGGAGGAGCTGGTGAGCCGTCGGACAGCGCGGGTTCGGGAGTGGGCGGCGCGGGCCCGCCGGGGAACGGCTGTCTGGTTCTGTTTTGCGACCGAGGGCTCGCTGGCGCGGTTTCGGGAGTTGCACGTCGAAGGTGGGCCGTGGCCGGAGTCGGCCCGGCTGGCGGTCGCACCGCTTTCGGAGGGCTTCGAACTTCTCGACGGGACGTTGGCGGTCGTGGCGGAGGCCGACCTCTTTCCGCGGCGCGGTCCGGCGGGCCGTCCACCGGCGGACCGGCGTCGCGCGGCCGCGGCGGCGGAGGGGGAACGGATTCTCGATCCCAGCCGGATGGAGCCGGGTGAACTGGTGGTCCACGTCGAGCACGGGATCGGCCGCTATCGCGGCATGGTGGAGATCCGCGTGGGCGACCGGACCGAGGAGGTGTTGGCCGTCGACTACGCGGAGGGGGCGCGGCTCTATGTGCCGCTCCACCAGGCACACTTGCTCAGCCGCTACGTCGGGGCCGGCGGCCGGCCGCCCGAGCTGCACCGCTTGGGGAGTCGGCGCTGGGCTTTGGAGCGCGCAGCCGCCGAGCGGGCGGTGCACGACCTGGCCGCCCGGCTGCTGGAGACTCAGGCGCTGCGGCAGGTCCGTCCCGGCCGCTCGACCGGCCCGGACACGCCCTGGCAGGTGGAGTTCGAGGCAGCCTTCCCGTATGCCGAGACGGACGACCAGGCCCGGGCGATCGCGGAGGTCAAGCGGGACCTCGAGGCGCGGCGTCCGATGGACCGTCTCGTCTGCGGCGATGTCGGCTACGGCAAGACCGAGGTCGCGATGCGCGCGGCGTTCAAGACGGTGATGAGCGGCGCGCAGGTGGCCGTCCTGGTCCCCACCACGGTGCTCGCCCAGCAGCACTACGATACCTTCCGCGAGCGCATGGCCGCCTTCCCCGTCGTGGTCGAGATGCTCAGCCGCTTCCGGTCGCGCCGCGAACAGCGCGACCTCCTTCGACGGCTGGCGGAGGGGGGCGTGGACATCGTGGTCGGCACGCACCGTCTGCTGCAATCCGACGTCGTGTTCCGGGACCTTGGGCTGGTGATCGTGGACGAGGAACAGCGGTTCGGTGTCGAGCACAAGGAGGCCATCAAGCGGTGGCGCAGCACGGTGGACGTGCTGACGATGACCGCGACGCCGATCCCGCGCACGCTGTACCTGGGGCTGGTCGGCGCGCGCGACCTGAGCGTGATCGAGACGCCGCCCATGGACCGCCTGCCGATCGAGACGATCGTCGCGGCGTGGGACGACCGGCTCATCCGCGGGGCGATTCTGCGCGAGCTCGACCGCGGCGGCCAGGTCTTCTTCCTGCACAACCGCGTGGCGACCATCGGCCGGCGCCTGGAGCTGCTCCGAGCCCTGGTGCCGGAGGCGCGCATCGAGGCGGCGCACGGGCAGATGGACGAGGGCGAGCTGGCTGACCTCATGCACCGGTTCGGCGCCGGCGGGTTCGACGTGCTGCTCTGCACGACGATCATTGAAAGTGGCGTGGACATGCCCCGGGTCAACACGATCCTGATCGAGCGCGCCGATCGTTTCGGGCTGGCGGACCTCTACCAGTTGCGCGGCCGCGTCGGGCGCTACCGCCATCAGGCCTACGCCTACCTGCTGCTGCCGCGGCACGGGCGGCTGCTGGACACCGCCCGCCGCCGCATCGCCGCGCTGCGCCGCCACTCCGGTCTCGGGGCGGGATTCCGGCTGGCCCTGCGCGACCTCGAGGCCCGCGGCGCGGGCAACCTGCTCGGCTCCGAGCAGAGCGGCCACATCGCGGCCGTCGGCTTCGACCTCTACTGCCAGTTGCTGCGCCGCACCATTGCGCGGCTGAAGGGCGACCCGCTGCCCGAGCCGGCGACCACACGCCTGTCGCTGGATTTCATCCGCTACACGCCCGACCCGGTCTGGGCCGACGAGGCCGCGGCCATTCCGGCCGACTACGTCGAGGACGAACCGTTACGACTCGAGCTCTACCGTCGCGTCGCCGGCGCAGTCCGCGAACGAGAAGTCGAGGACCTGGCCGCGGAATTTGCGGACCGGTTCGGCCCTCCGCCGGCCCCGCTGCGCCGGCTGCTGGCCCTGACGCGCCTCAAACTCCGCGCGTCGGCCGCCGGCATCGAAAGGATCGAGACCGACGACGGCCGCGTGCTTCTCCTCCGAGGGGGCCAGCCGTGGCTTGACCACGGGCGGCTTCCACAATTGAGGGGCGGGACCGTGGACGGGCGCATCGAGGAATTGCTGCGGTTGGTGCGCCGAGTCGGCCGGACGCCCGCCCCGGCCGCCGCGTCCGTCTCCGGCTTGCCATCCTCGACGGCGTTCAGATAAACGGGCGCCATGCTGACGAACCGAGGCCGGACGTGGGCAGCGCTGTTGTCCGCAGCGACGTGGGCGGTGGCGACGTGCACGAGGGAGCCGGAGGAGGTTCGCGTGCGGCCGCGGGAAATCCACGACCTGCTGCCGAATCCCGGGATTGGGTGGCAGACCTTTGGCCGTTCGGCGGACCGCGACCGGAACCTGCCGTCCTGGCTGCCTTCGACGATCCGCTATGAACGGTGGGGATGGGGGCGCCTGGAGCCCGTCCCCGGCGGGATCGACCGCAGTTTTTTGGAAAAGGTCTTCGCGGAGACCCGCCGCGCGGGGCAGCGGCTCGCGTTCCGCGTCATGTGCAACTCCACCCAGCCGGGAAGCCCGTACCACCCCGCGTGGCTGGCCGCGGCGGGCGGCTCGATCGTCACCACACGCTACCTGGACAAGGCGTCGCTGCCCATCCCCGATCTCGATGACCCGAAGACGCTGAACCTTCATCTCGATTTCCTGCGCCGGCTGGGAGCGCTCCTTGACGGCCATCCGGACATCGACCATATCGACATCGGCTCGGTCGGCTGGTGGGGCGAATGGCACATGAGCAACTCGAACCCGATCCGGATGCCCCGCGCCTCCCACCAACGGATGATCGTGGACGCCTATTTCGAGGCCTTCCGAACGACGCCGCTCGTGATGCTGATCGGCGGCAAGGAGATGCTGGCCCATGCCGTCCGCAAAGGGGCGGGCTGGCGCGCGGATTGCCTCGGCGACATGGGGGGATTTGGCCCCCGCTGGAACCATATGGAGCACCTCTACACGCAGGCCCTGGCGGAGGCCGGGGCGCTCGAGGCCTGGCGCCGCGCGCCGGTCGCTTGGGAAACCTGCTGGGACCTTCGCAAATGGATCGAGGCCGGATGGCCGCTGCGCCACATCTTCAACTATGCCCTGGCGTTGCACGGCTCGCACTTCAACAACAAGTCCGTGCCGCTGCCGCAGGACTCGGCAGTCCACGAGGAGATCCGGCGATTCCTCCGGCGGCTCGGCTACCGGCTCGTATTGCGGGAATGGGCCCATCCGGCCGTTATCGCCCGCGGGCGGCAGCTTCCCATCGCGATGCAGTGGCAGAACGTCGGGTCGGCGCCGTGCTACCGGCCCTTTCGGGTCGCCATTCGCCTTCGGGGCCCCGGCGGCGAAGCCGTCCTCATAGGCCGCACGACCGTCGACCGCTTTCCTCCCGGCCATTTCGCGGAATTACCCGCGGACTTTGTCCGCAACGCGCCCGACTTGCCGCTCGGCGAGCCGGTAAACGTGGAGGAACTCCTCGAAGTCCCGCCGACGCTCGCGCCGGGTGACTACGAGGTGGCGTTGGGCGTGGTGGACCACGGCGGCGGCGCCCCCGTCCTGCGTCTGGCGATCGAGGGGCGGACGGACGACGGCTGGTATCCGCTCAGCCGCCTTCGTGTCGTCGCCGAGTAGCCTCGCTCGGGACGCAGCGGGCCGGCGGCGCCCGCGTTTGCCGGACGGGGAGAGCGTCGGATAGCTTCCGCGCCGCCAGCGCGCCGATGAAACATCCTGGCCAGGCGGTTCGTCGAAACGGTTCCCGTGAGGACGCATGGGAATGGGGTGTGCTGTTGGTCGTTGCCGCTCTGTGGACGGTGGCGCAGGTTCGGGTCGTCACGTACGTCGTCACGTCCGATCCGAAGCTCTACCTCTCGCTGGGCCGCGATCTGGCGACGCTGCCCGTCGGCTCGACGGAATGGCGCAGCGCGCTCTCGCAGATCTCGCCGCTGTGGCCGGCGCTGATTGCGTTGGCGTGGCGCGTCGGCGGGCCGTGCGCGCCCTACTGGCTCAACTGGGGGATCGGTTTGGGGTGGCTGGCCGCCGCCCGCGTTGTACTGCGCCGGTGGGTCGGCGCCGGCCGGCCGGCCGCGCTGGCCCTGTCGGCCGCGTTCGCGTGGCTGATGAGCGCCCATCCGTTGGAGCTGGAATGGCTGCTGCATCCCTACCGCGAGATGACGGCGCTGGCCATGGTCACGGCGATGTGGGCGGTCGCGCCCGCGGCCGCCGAAGGCCGCTGGCACGAGGTTCGATGGGCGATCGCCGGCGTGTTCGGGGTTCTCGCCATGGCCGCCCGCGAACCGGCCGTGTTTTTGGTGGCGGCGCCGGTCGCGGCGATTCTCGCCGCGCGCGGGCTCCCGTTGCGCGCACGCGCTCGGTGCCTAGTCGCGTTTCTCGCCCCAGCGGCCGCGGCCGCACTTGCGTGGTGGATCACGCGGCAGTGGACCGGACTCGGCCACTGGACCGGCCAGTTGGCCGGCTTCCGTCACGAGATGGCGGCTCCCGGACGATGGCGGAGGTTCCCCGGAAACGTTGCCGACCTTGGCCTCCTCTTCACGGGGGGCATAGGGTGGATCGGCGCCGTCGCCGCGGCGGTCGGACTTGCCGCCGCCGCGCGCGAGCGCCGCGCCGAGGCCTGGTGGTGGGCCGCTCCGATCGCGCCCGTGATCCTGTTCCATGCAGCGTACCTCGCCTGGCCGCGGTACCTGACGCTGGCGTGGTGGCCCGCGGCGCTGCTGGCCGGCGCGGGGACCGCCCGGGCCGTCGGGTTCGTGGCGTGCCGATGGCGCGGTTCGGGCGGACGCGCCGGCGCGCGGCTGTTCTCGGTGGTCCTCGCCCTGGCGCTGACGGCGGCCGCCTGGGTTGCGTGGACGGGGCCGACGGCGGGATTGGGGCCTCGCGTGACCTATACCGAGGCCCGGGCGGCGGCGGCGCGCGTCGAAACCGCCGCGGTCGGCGGGGCCGTCGCGGTGGAGCGGGATTGCCGGCTCGCCGAGTCGCTGGTGCTCCATCACACGTCCTGCCGGCTGTGGTGGCCCGAGTCCGGCGTCCCGGCGCCCGACTCCCTGGTGTTTGTCCAACCCTTGGACACCTCCTGCTTCACGGCTTCCAAGGTTCGGAAAGGCGGCCTCGCCGTCGAGGAGACCTTGCGCCACGCCGGGCGTTTGACGCCGCTGCCGGACGGCTTCCATCTGGCCGACGGCCGCTACCGTTTGCTGCGATTCGAGCCCTGGCCGGAGCCGGCGGGCGCGATGGAAAGCCGGCGAGTCGACGTGCCGCAGGGCGCCCGCGCGACGTGGCTGGATTTTCGCGCCTCGCCGGTCACGACGTGGCGCGTGCGATGGCTGGGACCGGAGCTAGCGCCGTCGGCCGAGTGGCGGGGCGAGGGCGGCGGGATGCGCTGTGTGCGGCTGCCGCCGGGGTTGCCCGTGCATGCGTTGGAGGTCACCGCGCCCGCGATACCCGCGGACGTGGCCGCGGCCGCGGCGCGGCCCGGCGAGTGGGTTCGCTGGCCGCTCGACTCGCGGCGCCGGTTGTCCGTGATGGCGTGGTTTCGCGATCCGTTTGTGCTCGGTGGAACGGCGGACCGGCACGGCGTGGCCCTGACCAACGCGGGCCGTCTTCGGCTGCCCCGCCCCGTCGGGGCGGAGGGCGGGACGGTCCGCGTTGAGCTCGTGTTTCGGCCGGTGCACGGCCGGGTGGCAGGGCGGGTTTTGGCGCGATCGCACGGCGACCGCGAGATTGGCGCGGTCCGGATGGACGGCCGCGAATTCCGGCTGTCGTTCGAGTGGCCCTCCGAGCCCTGGGAGGCGGAGGTCGGAATCGAAGCGGATCCTCCTCCGACGCCACCGGCCCACTTGCGTGTGGTCGAGGTGGGGGTTCAAATCGAATGACGCGTCACGGCGCGTCAGGTGAACTGCCATGGCGAAGCGAAGGACGACCGGCGAGGTTCGGTGGGCGGTGATCGGCTTGGGGACGATCGGCGTGGAGCATGCCTGGCGCGTGGCGCGGACGCCCCGGGCGCGGCTGGTGGCGGTGGCCTCGCGCAATCCGGCGCGGGCGGCCGTGGCCGAGTCGCTGGGCTGCGAGTTTTACACGGACACGTCGGCGATGCTGCGGTCCGGCCGGCTCGACGCGGTCCTGATCGCGACGCCGCACGACTCGCACGTCCCGCTCGCCCGGGCGGCGGTCGAGGCCGGCCTCCACGCGCTGGTCGAAAAACCGCTAGCCGTGGACCCGCTCGACGGCCGTGGCCTTGCCGAGCTGGCCCGCCGCCGGCGGCGGAAGGTCGGCGTGATGTTTCAGATGCGGACCGAACCGGTCTTCCAGACGCTGGCCGCGATGTTGCGCGAGGGCCGGCTGGGGCGTCTGCAGCGGCTGACGTGGATCGTGACCGACTGGTTCCGGGCCGATGCGTATTTCCGCGCGGCGCCGTGGCGCGGAACCTGGGCGGGCGAGGGCGGGGGGCTGCTGGTCAACCAGTGTCCGCACCAGCTCGACCTCCTGCTGTGGTTCCTCGGCCCTCCTCGGCGCGTGCGGGCTACAGCCGGCTACGGGCGGTGGCATCCGATCGAGACGGAGGACGACGTCACGGCGGTTCTGGAATACCGCGACGGCCTCACCGCGACGTTCATCGCCTCCACCGGCGAGGCGCCCGGCACGCGGCGGCTGGAGATCGCGGGCACGAAGGGCACCGTGGTGCACGAGGGATCGCGGTTGACCCTGCGGTGGAACCGGATTCCGTCCGATCGTTTCGCTCGCTCGGCGCGGGATGGGTTCTCGCGGCCCCCCGTGCGCGAGGAGTCGTTCGAGTGCCCGACGGCGCCGATCCCGCCCCACGAGGCGGTCATCCGAAACTTCGTCTCGGCGATTCTCGACGGAGACGACCTGATCGCGCCGGTCAGCGACGGCGTGCGCGAGGTGGAGCTGGCGGCGGCGTTGCAATGGGCGGCGCTGGACAGGCGGGAGGTGGAGCTGCCGCTGAATGGGCGGGGCTTCCGGCGTCGCCTGCAGCGCGTGCGCGACCAAGGACGTTGACGCCCGTCCTCCCGGCGGCGGCGCCGCAGAGGAGGCGGAGAGGCCGGCGGCGGAAGACGGGCCGCGGCGTCAGGGCGCCGGGCGGATCGGCCGCAGTTCGATGCGGCGGAGGCGGATCTCCATCCCCTTGAACCCGTCGCCGCCGTGGACCTGAATGCCGATCCGGCCGGAGGCCGAGGTCGTGTCGCGGACGTCCGCCACCTGGATGCCGTTCAACCACATCTGCAGCCGGTCGCCCTCCGCCAGGATGCGTCCTTCGTTCCAATCGTCCCGGCGTTCCAACCCCTCGACAAGGTTGGTGGCCAGGAAGAGCTTGCCGGGGCAGTACAACGTGCCGCTGTAGGCGACCGGCCTCGGATGCTTGAGAATGTCGAACTGATACTTGTCGCGAAACCACACGCCGCTGTTGGCGGGCCAGCGGACCTGGTATTCGAACCGCAGTTCGAAGTGGGCCCACGAGTTGGTGGTGAAGAGGTCTCCCCCCTTGCCATCGGTCTGGGTGCCGACGAGGCAGGCGTCCTCGACGCGGAAGACGCCCTGCCCTTGACGCGTCCAGCCGGACAGGTCGCTTCCGTTGAAAAGGGAGATCCAGTCGGACTTGGCGGCCGCCGCGGCGAACAGGAGGACGGCGGAGATGGCGGGGTGAAGCCGTCATGGTGGATCTCCTCATTGTAGTGCTTTGGAGGGGGCACGGATCAGCGCGGCGGCACGGCGGCGGGTAGGCGCATCGGTGGCGGCCTCGCACGCCTTTTTCATGGCGGCGGAGACCTCGGCGGCGTGTTCAGGGCCAAGTCGTTCGGCTATCCGGACTGCGGCGGCGGCCTCGGCCCGAAGGGCGGGAACGTCCATCCACTGCGCGGCCCGTTCGAGGGCGGGGCGGACGGGAATGCCGGCCAGGGTGGCGAGTGCGGCTTTTCGGTCCTCGTCGTCCGCCAACAGGCCCTCGAGCGCGGCGAAGAGGGTCCACCGTCCGGCGGGCTGGGCTGGGACGAAAGGCAGAAGGCGCAGCGCTCCGCGCAGGGCCAGGCGACGAATCGCAGGGTCGGAGGATGAGCGAGCCAGTTCGGCCAGGATGGGCAAGGCCGGCGGGGTCGGCCAATCGCGCAGCAGGCGTGCGCCGGCCGCCCGCACGGCGGGGTCTCCATCGGAAACCACACCGCGGACCGCTTCCAACGCCTTCGGCTCTCCGGTGGCGGCCAGCGCGCGCAACAGGGCCAGGCGGACGTGCGGAGCGGCGGAGGGCAACGCGGTGTAGAGCGGAGCGAGCGAAGGCGGATCGGCGGCCACCAGCGGTGGAGTGATGACCTCGCCCTCCCGGTATTCCTGCGTCACCTCTGTTCCGTCGGCCTTGAATGTGACGGCCATGCGCTTCTGGCGCCCCGGGGCGGGATCGCCGGCCAGTTGGTTGTCCGCGATCACGGCGTCGGCGGACTTCAGGCGGGCGGCCACCGCGGCGGTGACGTCGACGGATGGGCCTCCATCCGGCAGGCCGTAGACGGTTCGGACAACCTCGACGCGGCCGGCGGTGGCGCGCGCTTCGCGACCGGCCAACGCGGCGAGGGCCGCCCCCAGCGCCTCGGATTCGGCGCCCGGACCGGCCTTCAGCAGTCGCCCGAGAAGGACGGGCAAGTCCTCGGGCGTGGCCGATGCGCGCAGAACGCGAAGCGCGGCGAGGCGCACGGGCTCGTCACGGTCGTCGAGCAACGTCCGCAGGGTGCGTTGGAGATCCGGCCGCGCCCGCCGGACCAGCAGCTCCAACGCCGCGACACGAAGGGCCGGGTCGCCGGAGTTCGCAAAGAGGGACTCGATTGCGCGATCGGCCGCCTCGTCCGGCAGGACGGCCAGGACGGAGTGTGCGGCCTCGGCGATCTCGGGGTCCGCGTCGCGGGCGAGGTCGACAAGTGCGGGCGCGGCGGCGCCGGCGCCGATGCGCCCCAGCGCCGCGAGAGCGGCCAGGCGCAGCGGTTTATCGGGTGCCGTGCGGGCCTCCCGGACCAATGCCTCGGCGGCGGCGGAATCGGCCCGGGTGCCCAGGGCGTGGATCAGGTCAGCCCGGGCGGGACCGGACAACGTGGGGATCGCCTCGGCGAGCGGGCGGGTGGCGTCGGCGCCGGGCAGCTCCTGTGCCGCGCGGAGCGCGACAGTGTAATCGAACGGATCGGTGCCGCTCAGCGCGCTCACGATGTCCCCGACCCCATCGGTTCCTTTGGCCAGGATGAGCCCGCGCAGGGCGGCGGCCCGGGCGGCCGGTGGGACGTCGTTGGCGCGCAAGCGCTCGTAGGCGGCCCGGCGGTCGGGGCCGGATTCCATCGCCCCGGCGCACCGCAGCAGCCCCTCGGCGATGTCGGACCGGACGGGGACCGAGGCAGTTCGGAGGGCGGCGTCGGCACCCCCGATGCGTCCGAGCGCCCGGGCGGCGGCGCCGGCCACGACGGGATCGGGATCCTTCAACAGGTCCGCCAGAAGAGGGACGGCCCGCACGTCGCGGCGGAAGCCAAGGCTGTCGGCGAGGCCCGCGCGCAGGGGGGCGGGGCTCGCGGGCAGGGCGGCGCGGAGCGCGCCGAGCACGGCATCGTGCGGGATCGCCTCGAGGGCGGCGCGGGACATGTGCGCCAACTCTGGATGGCGCAGCAGTGCGGCCAGCGCAGGGACCGCGGCGGGGCCGCCGATCCGGCCAAGTTCGCGGCAAGCATCCACCTTTTCCTTCAGCGAGGCCTCGCAGCCGAGGATGGCGATCAGCTCGGCCTCGCGGCCGGCGGCGGCCAGCCCGGCGGTGACCATGGCGACGATCGAAACGACGGCGCGGCGAAACAGAGTGGACATCATCGGAGTGCTCCTTCGAGGTGGTTCATATGGCCCAGAGCGGGCGCGGTGCGCGCGCGTGGAGACGATCGGCCTCGGGGTCGCGGACGAAGGCCTCCCGCACCGGGTCGTAGACCACGTCGCGGCCGAGCCACATGCAGATGTTGGCGGCGTGGACGGTGGACATCGAACGGTGCATCACGACTTCGTTGGCGACGGTGAGTTCGCGAGACCGGACGCAGTCCAGGAAATTGCGGACGTGGTCCAGCGACCGTCCGGTCCGCAGCGCGTACTCCCTGGTCAGGCGTTTGAAGTCGGCCAGCCAGGCGGGGTTGGAGACATCGGGCTGCGAGTAGCCGTCGGCCACAGAGACCCATCCCTCGTCGCCTTCGTATCGCACGCCGCAAGCACCGCGCCAGCCTTGTTGACGAAGGACCATGGTGACGCCGTTGGGAAACAGGATGCGCATCCCGTCTCCCGCCGGATGGCGCACATGCCGGTAGTGGGTGCCGGAGGTATCGCCAAGCCCCATCGCGACCTGGCACTGAGCAATGGTGTGGGCGCCCCATTCGCCGATGGAGCCGGTGTGGAAATCGTAGTAGCCGCGCCAGCCGTCGGCGACGTAGCGGGAGTTGTATGGCCGCCACGGGCAGGGGCCGAGCCAGGCGTCCTAGTCGCACTCCTTCTTCGGAGGCTCCGGCTCGGGCGGGAGCCAGTCGTGCCGGCCGCAGCCGCCGTCGGCGATGTGGGCGAAAACGGTGTGGATGCGCCCGAGCCGGCCACTGCGCATCAACTCGTCGGCGAACACGAATTTCGACTCGCTCATCCGCTGGGTGCCAGTTTGGTACATGCGGCCGTAACGCCGGGCGGCCTCCACCACCGCCTGCCCTTCGGAGATCGTCATCGAGGAGGGCTTCTCGCAGTACACGTCCTTGCCCGCCCGCATCGCGAGAACAGAGGCCGTGGCGCGCCAGCGGTCGCCGGTGGCGATGAGCACCGCGTCGATGTCTGGGCGCGAGGCGAGGAACTCGCGCAAGTCGGCGTAGGTCGCATCCCGCGTCGCCGTAGGCCGTGTCGACGATCCGTTTGATGTTCTCGCGCCGCGACTTCTGGCAGTCGCAGATGGCGACGAACCGCACGTCCGGCTCCCGCATCATCCAGCGCAGCACGGACGAACCGCGTCCGCCCAAACCGATCCCGCCCAGCACGATTCGCTCGCTGGGCGGCACGCGACCGCCCAGGCCAAGAACGCGCGGGGGCACGATCATCGGCGCGGCGGCGGCCACGAGGGCTCGGCGAAGGACGGTCCGGCGGGAAAGGCAAGAATGTGTGCTCATGCGATCCATGGCTCCCGTGAGGCCCGGTGCAGAAGGCGGCCAGCCTCCGGCTCCCCTTCGAACCCACCGCGCGTCGGGGCCCATCGCAGGGGGCGGCCGAACAGCAGGGCAGCGTTGACGCAGTGGCAGGTGGTCATCGAGCCGTGGGCGACGGCAGCGTCGACGACCGAGGGACGGCGCGTGCGCACGCTCGCCAGAAAGTCGCGGACATGATGAACGCCCCGTCCGGTCCGGTCGCGGTAGTTGCGCAGCAGAACGGCGCGGTCGGCCAGTAGGCGCGGCGAGGAGACATCGGGCGCCTCGTAGCCGTCGGCGACGGACACCCAGCCCTCGTCGCCCTCGTACCGCACGCCGCAAGTTCCCCGCCAGCCTCCGAGGCGCAGCACGAGGCGCATGTCGTTGCGATATCGGCAGGTAAACCCGTCGCCGTCGGCGGAGGGTCCGGGCCGGTACTCGAGCGCTGGCTCCGCCGGAGCGCCCATCGCCGCTTGGCATTGGGCGATGGTGTGGCTCCCCCAGCCGGCCACGCCCGTCCCGAAATCCATGAAATCGAGCCAGACCATGCAGCCGGCGAGATAAGCGCGGTTGTAGGGCCGCTGAGGCGCGGGGCCCAGCCAAAGGTTCCAGTCGCACTCCTCCTCCGGCGGCTCCGGCTCGGCCGGCAGCCAGTCGGTCCGTATGCGAAACGGCAGCGTGTGCGCGAGGACCGTGTGCAGCCGGCCGAGGCGGCCGCAGCGCGCCAGCTCGTCGGCGAGCACGAAGTTCTCCTCGCTCAGGCGCTGGGTGCCAGTCTAAAAAATCCGGCCGTATTGCGCCGCGGTTTCGACCAGCTGCCGGCCCTCCTCCACGCTCATCGTCGAGGGCTTCTCGCAGAAGACGTCCTTGCCGGCGCGCATCGCGAGGATCGCCATGACGCCGTGCCAGCGGTCGCCCGGCGCCAGCAGCACGGCGTCGAGGTCCGGGCGGCCGAGCACCTCGCGGAAATCCCGCGTCGCGGCGCAGCCGGCACCGTGGGCGCGCTCGACCAGCTCTCCTGCGCGCTCCCGGCGCGACCGCTGCACATCACAGATGGCGACCACCTGGACGTCCGGTTCGCGCAGGAAAGCTTCCAGGTCATAGGTGCCCCGACCCCCGACGCCGATGGCGCCCATCACAACTCGAGCGGAGGGCGCGGCCCGCCCCCGCCCAGGCTCAGCGCGTGGGCCGGCACGATCATCGACGCGGCGGCCACCGCACGAAGAAAACGGCGTCGGGTAAGGCCGGCGCTCATGGCCCATCTTGCCTCCTTGGCCGCCGGTTCCCTAGCGACCGGGGCCATCCTCCTACGCGGCCTCCGCCGCGGGAATGGATGAAGCTGCATCCTTGATGGATGATTCTGCACATACCGCGGTTCTGGCACAATCCTCCTGGGGCGTCGCGTGAGGGCGGTCCGATGGCGCGATCGCGCGCGCATATCGTACACTGCACGCGATGAAACGGAGAAAGTGCGGAAGCCAGGGGCCGTGGGCGCTGGCGGCCGCGGCGTGGTTCATGGTTCCAGTTCCGGCGGTGAACGCGGCCAGCCGGCCGACGTTGAAAGTGGCGTACTTCACCCCCGCTGGCCGGGAACCCCTTGCGGGACGGCAGGAGCGGCTGGAGCGAGTGCTGGAGCACGTACGGGCGTTTTACTGTCGGGGAATGGAGGAGAACGGGCATGGCCCGCTCACCTTCGACTTTGAACGGGACGGAGAAGGCCATCTCCGTATGTGGGAGGTCCGCGGCCGGGAGCCGGCGGCCGCGTACGGCCGCAACGACGGCGACAAGGTGCGGCGGGAGGTGTGCGACGCCCTGCGGGCGGAGGGAATGGAGCCCGATCGGGAAACCATCCTGATTTTCCAGGTGCTGCTCGGGGGGCGGGATGGGCGGGCGGTGGAGGTGGGACCGTACGCCGGAGGCGGCGGGCCGGGCGGCGGAACCGCGTGGGTCTACGACGACGAACGTGTGGACGCGCGCCTGTTGCCGTCTCGGGAACCGGGTGGCTGGTACAACGGCCCCTGTTCGATCGGGCGGTTCAACACGCACTACATTGGGGGGGTCGCGCACGAGCTGGGCCATGCGTTTGGCCTGCCGCATGACAGCGAGCGCGCGTCGGAGCGCCGCATCCGTGGCCGGTCGCTGATGGGGGGCGGCACCACATTTATGGCGAGGAGCTGCGGGGGGAGGGACCGGGCACCTTTCTCTCCCCGGCCTCCACGCTGCCCCGGTCCGTCCACCCCCTCTTCACCGGCGTTCGCCGCCCCGCCGACGGCGGCGACTTGACGTTGGAGAGGTTTGTCGCGACCGGCGAACGCGGGAGGGTTCGGCTCGAGGGACGCCTTCGCGGGAGCGCGGTTGGCGTCGTCGCACACAACAACCCGGAGTCGAGGGCCGGTACGGGTTGCGCCTGACTGCGTGCCGCCCAGACGGCCGGGCGGTGCGGTTGTTCCACGGCGCCTACGACGTCGATGCCGACCGCCATCCCGCCGTGGCGCCGCTACGCGCGGTCTGGTGGGACCGCCGGGCGCAGCCGGCGTTCAGGGCCGGCGACGCGGTGGCGCTGGCCGCGCTCGAGCGCGAGGCGCGCGAGCGGCACCCCGACGATTCCGGGCCTGCGGCCCGGCTGGCCCTGCTCCGCCGTCTACTGGTTCCGCCGTCCCTGCAGGCGCTGGAGGATCTGCCGTCCACGGTGACGACGGCGCGCGTGGCGGAGATCGGTCTGGAGGCGGAGCAGGTCGGCTGGGGGTGCCCGCTGCGCAACCGGGTCGGCGCCGATGGCGGCGGACCGATAGTCCTGCAGGTCGGCGGCCAAGTGTTCGAAACGGGGCTGTATGCCCCCATGCACCGGCGCGGCATGGGATCCGGACCGGAGCGGTGTGGCGCCGGTTGGTGGCCGGCTTTGGGCTGCAGGATGGCCGTGACGGGTCGGTGGTGTTCGTGGTGCGGGGTGACGGAACGGCGGGGACGGCAATAGGGGCGACTGGGGAGTCTGGCTCGACCCGGTGCTGATCCGCTGAAGCGATGGGATGCGGGCTCGGCGGCGGTGCGAGTTGACCGCCGCCGGCCGCGGCGCTAAACTTTGCGATTCAAATTTTCCGGCCGACTGACGGAACGGCGGCCGGGCATCGAAAGGGCGCTAGACGCATGATCGTCACGACGAAGGAATTGTTCGCGCACGCCTATGGCAGGTATGCCATCGGCGCGTACAACATCAACAACCTCGAGCAGTGTATGGGATTGTTCCAGGGCAACCTGGAGAGCCGCGCGCCGTTCATCATCCAGATTTCGAAGGGGGCCCGCTCGTACACCCACAAGAAGATGCTCGAGGCCCTGATCCGGACGGCGAACGAAATCTTCCCCGATGCGGTGTTCGCCGTCCACTTGGACCACGGGGACGAGGCGACCTGTTACGACTGCATCGAGAGCGGGTTCTACAGCTCGGTGATGATCGACGCCAGCGGCGAGCCGTTCGAGAAGAACGTCGAGATCACGCGGCGGGTGGTCGAGGCCGCCCACGCGAAGGGGGTGGTCGTCGAGGCAGAGCTGGGGCAGCTGGGCGGGGTGGAGGAGCATGTGTCGGTGGCGGAGTCGGACGCGAAGCTGACCGACCCGGCCCAGGCCGAAGAGTTCGTCAAGCGGACGGGGTGCGACAGCCTGGCGTGCGCGATCGGCACCAGCCACGGGGCGTACAAGTTCAGCGGGACGCAATCGTTGCATTTCGAGGTGCTTGAGGAGATCCAGAAGCGCCTGCCGGGCTTTCCGCTGGTGATGCACGGCTCCAGCTCGGTTCCGAAGGAGGAGGTGGACCGCATCAACGCGGCCGGCGGCCGCCTCAAGGGGGCCAAGGGCGTGGACGAAGGCCAGTTCGCCCGCGCCGCGAAGCTGGGGGTGACGAAGGTGAACATCGACACCGACGGTCGGCTGGTGTGGTGCCGGGTCCACCGCGAGTCGTTCCGCGACCAACCCGAGAATTTTGACCTCCGGTCCCCCGGGAAGGTCTTCATGAAGGAGTACGCGAAGTTCATCGCGCACAAGAACCAGGTGCTCGGCAGCGCCGGTCGGCTCGACGAGGTCCGCGCGCTCGTGCGGCCGCGCTGAGGGCGCCGGGGGCGGGGCGGGCGCGTTGAACGCGGGCCGCCCCGCGGGTGTCCATACCGCGTTGTGGGTGGCCGGGCCGCCGCGCGGCGGCCGCGCCCGCGCAAAAGGGAGACGCATGCTCGAGGCAAGGAACCTGCGCAAGGTGTACGGCGCCATCGAGGCGGTGCGGGACATTTCGTTCCGCGTCGAGAAGGGCGAGATCCTGGGGGTGCTCGGGCCCAACGGCGCCGGCAAGTCCACGACGATGCGGATGATCACCGGCTTTCTGCCCCCGACGGCCGGCACGGCGCTGATCGGCGGCCACGACATCGTCGAGCAGCCGATCGAGGCCAAGCGGCTGATCGGGTACCTGCCGGAGAACGCCCCGCTGTACCCTGAAATGACGGTGGTCGGATTCCTCGATTTCGTCGCCGGCATCCGGGGCTTCCGGGGGGCCGAACGCCGCCGGCGGGTTGAGTCGGCGATCGAGCGGTGCCGGCTGACGGCCGTTCGGTGGCAGACCATCGAGACGCTGTCCAAGGGCTACAAGCAGCGCGTGTGCTTCGCGCAGGCCGTGCTCCACGACCCCTCGCTGCTGGTGATGGACGAGCCCACCGACGGCCTCGATCCGAACCAGAAACACATCGTTCGGGAGATGATCCGGGCCATGGCCGCCGAGAAGGCGATCCTGATCTCCACCCACATCCTCGAGGAGGTCGAGGCGGTCTGCACCCGCGCGATCATCATCAACGAGGGCCGCATCGTCGCGGCCGGCTCGCCGACCGAGATGAAGGCGAGGCATCCGTCCGGCCGTCTCGACGAGGTGTTCCGTGTGCTGACCCAGGGCACGGCGGAACAGACCACCGCGCACCGGTGACCGCAGGGAGGTGACCCGATGAAACGCTGCATGGAGAACACCTGGGAACTCTTCCGACGGGAGTTCCGGGCCTACTTCGAATCGCCCGTCGCCTACGTATTTCTCGTCTTCTACCTGATGCTGATCGGCTTTCTGACGTTCTTCGTCAGTCGCTTTTACGAGGCCAACCAGGCGGACCTGAAGTACTTCTTCTTTTGGTTCCCGTGGGTCAACTTGCTGCTGGTGCCCGCCGCGACGATGCGGCTGTGGACCGAGGAGCGCCGGACAGGTACCATTGAGTTGCTGCTGACCTTCCCGGTCACGCTCACCGAGGCCCTGGCGGGGAAATTCCTGGCGGCGTGGGCCTTCATGACCTTCGCGACGCTGCTGACCTTCCCGATCGTCGTCACGACGATGTGGCTGGGGAACCCCGACCTCGGCGCGGTGGTCGGCGGCTACGTCGGCGCTGTCTTGCTGGCCGGCGCGTACGTCGCGGTGGGCATCCTGACCTCGACGATGACCCGCAACCAGGTCATCAGCTACGTCCTGGCCTTCGTGATCTGCCTCTTCCTGGCGCTGGCCGGCTGGCCGCCGGTGATGGACATCGTCAACAAGTGGGCGCCGTCGTGGCTGGTCAACGGCGTCGCCGCACTGAGTGTAATGCCGCACTTCGAGTCGCTGCAGCGGGGCGTGATCGATCTGCGGGACCTGGTCTACTACGCCAGCGTGATGACGCTCGCCATCTTCGGCGCCTACCTTGTGATCGAAAACCGGAAGTCCACCTGACGGGAGGACGCGGGCGATGACGACGCAACCTCGTGGCGGACGGCTTTTCGGCAGCAGCGTGGCGGCTTTCGGGATCGTCGCGGCCATCATCGCGGCGGCGAACGTCCTGTTGAGTTCCGTCGTGGTGCGGATGGACCTGACCGAAGACCGCATCTACACCCTATCGGCGGGCACGCGCGAGCTGTTGGCCGGCCTGGACGGGCCCTGCACGCTGAAGCTGTTCTTCAACGCCAGCGACCCGCAGGTGCCGCCGGCTTTGCGCGTCTACGCCCGGCAGGTGGAGGACCTATTGCGCGAGTACGAGATCGCCGGCCGCGGACGCATCCTCGTCGAAAAACACGACCCCATCCCCGACTCCGACGCGGCCGATTGGGCGCGCCGCTACGGCATCGAGAGCCAGCCGGTCGGGTTCTTCGGGCCCGAGGTCGCCTTCGGCCTCGTCGCCGTCAAGGGCGCGGCGGAAGCGGTCATCTCATTCCTGAACCCCGAGGACCAGGAACGCCTCGAATACGACATCACCCGCCTGATCGCCCGCGTCGCGAAGCCCAAGAAGCCCGTGCTCGGACTGATTTCCTCGCTGCCGGTGATGGGCAGCGTTGGAATGCCCTTCGGTCCGCCGCAGCGCCAGCAAAGTTGGTTCGCGTTCACGGACCTCGAAAAGGACTACGAGGTGCGCCAGCTCTCCGACGACCTCGAAAGCGTCGAGCCCGACGTGGACGTGCTCCTGGTCGTCCATCCCAAGAACCTGTCCGACAAGACGCTCTATGCCATCGACCAGTACATGCTCAAGGGTGGGCGCATGCTGGCCTTCCTCGATCCCCTCTGCCTGGCCGAGGACCAATCGCGCGGGCCGATGGGGATGATGAGCTTCGGAGGAGAAGGGTCCACGCTCGGCCGCCTGCTGACCGCGTGGGGGCTGGCGTTCGACCCGTCCCGGGTGATCGCCGACTTGGAGGCGATGACGCCGACCCGCGGCCGCGACAACCGCGTGGTGGACAACCCCGTCTGGCTCAGCCTGCGGGCCTCCAACGTCCACCGCGAGGACCGGCTGACCGCGAAGATCGAGAGCCTGCTGCTGCCCGCGGCCGGGGCCTTCACCATCGAGAGCGAGAAACCCGGCCTCGAGGTGCGCACCCTTCTGCGCACGTCCGAGGCCGCCGGGCCGGTGGATGCGATCAGTGCCCGTTTCGGCCCCGACGGGCTGCGCCGCGATTTCCGGGCGACGATGCGCCGCGAGGCCCTGGCGTTGCGGCTCAGCGGCAAATTCCCGACCGCCTTCCCCGACGGCCCGCCCGGGGCCACCAATGCCGCTGCCACGGCCTCCACCAATGCCGTGGTGGACTCCGCGGACGACGGAGGGGCGACCAACGCCGTGGCCGGCACCGCCGGCGACACCAACACCGCGACGGCGGCCGCCTCGACCAATGCGCCGGCCGCCGCCGGCCTCAAAACGGCCGAGCGCGAGGGGCTGGCGATCCTCGTCGGCGACATCGACCTGTTGTTCGATCCCTTCTGCCTCCGCGAGGTCCGGGTGTTCGGCCAGACCGCTTGGACCCCATGGAACGACAATTTGACGTTCTTCTTCGGCGCGGTGGAGGAGCTGATCGGCGGCGCGAAGCTGGCCCAGATCCGGTCCCGCGGCCGCATGGACCGCCCCTTCGAAGTCGTGGTCAATCTGCTCCGACAGGCGCAGGAGCGCCACATGAAGGAGGAGCGGGAGCTGGAGGAGAAGCTTCAGCAGACCAAGCAGCGCCTGGAGGAGCTGCAGGCCCAGAAGGGCGCTCGCCAGGATCTGGTGTTGACGCCGGAACAGAAGGCCGAGATCGAGAAGTTCCGGCGACAGGAACTGGAAACCAGCCAGAAACTGAAGGAAGTCCGCAAGAACCTTCGCCGGGACATCGAGCGGCTCGGGGCCGTGGTGAAGGCGATCAACATCCTCGGCATGCCGCTGACCGTCGGGCTGGCCGGCGTCGGGTTCGGTGTGTGGCGGCGCGCCCGCCGGTAAAAACGGAACTCGCACGATGAAGACGGATCGGTTGTTGTGGTTGTTGGCGGCGGCCCTCGTGCTGGTGGGCGCCGCCGTCTGGGTGCAGCGTATCCGCGAGGCGCGTCGTGCGCCGGCCGCCGAGGTCGGCTCGCCCGTCGTCGCGGCCCTGCAAAAACCCGAGACCCTGAACGCTGTAGCCGAGATCGCCGTCCTGCGGGCCGACTCGACGGTCCGCATCGCCCGGACCGAGGCGGGATGGACGGCGCCCGACCGCCACGGACATCCGGTCAAGGCGGAGGAGGTCCGCAAGTTTCTGCTGACCCTGTCCGATCTGAAGGTCGGCCAGTCGGTGCCAGGTGGCGAGGAGATCCGAGAGTCGCTCGACTTGCTCGAGCCGGCCATCGACACGAACGGCCAGCCCCGTAAAGGCTCCAGTGTGCTGGTGGTGTTGTCCGATTCCAACCGCGCCGAGCTGGCGCGTGTCATCCTCGGCAAGGAGCGGCGACGCGGCGGGGAGACGGGGTTCGCCGACGGCCGATTCGTCTGGGCCGACGGCCGTCCGGCGTTGGTCGGTGAGACGTTCTCCACGCTCCCCTCCCGTTCGGTGGACTGGATGAACACCCAGTTGGTGGATCTGTTCAGCTCGGACATCGATGCGTTGGACTGGACGCCGGCGGGAAAGCCGACGATGTCGCTGACCAACCTGACCGGCGAGCTCCGGCTGTGCGACCTTGCGACGAACGAGGCGATGGACTCGGTCAAGGTCAGCCGCCTGACGGGCATCGTCAGCTGGCTGCGGTTCGCGGATGTCGCCAACCCCTCCCTGGACGCCGGCCAGACCGGCTTGGACCAGCCCTCGGTCCTCGTCGCCCGCGCCCGCAATGGGCGCGTCTTCACGGTGAAGATCGGCGCAGCGGCCGGCACCAACGCTCAGCGGCACGTGGCCGTATCGGCTGCCTTCACCCCGAGGCCCCTCCCTGAGCCTCCCGCCGCCGACGCCTCCGAGGAAGCGAAGAAAAAGCACGAGGAAGAGGCGAAGAACGTCAAGGCGGACAACGAGAAGATCGAGTCCGAAATCCGCGAGCTCAACGAGCGATGCTCGAAGTGGGTGTACCTCGTGGATTCCTCGCGGTTCGACAACCTGCCCGAGACCCGGGCGGACCTGCTCCAGCCGCCACCGGCTCCACCCGCCCCCGCGGCGACGGCAACCAACGCAGCGCCCGCCGACTCCGTCACGGCGACGAACGCCCCCGTCGACTCGACCAATGCACCGGCGGCTGCGCCGACCGGCGGTTGAGGGGGCGGACGGCGCGGCGAGGCCAATGATCCGCGACCGGGCGTGGACGGTCGCCGTTGAGGGTGCGCCGGTCCGCCTGGATCTCTTTCTGCTCGAGCGCTGCCCGTCCAGTCGTCGTGCCCTTGTCCGTCGCGCGATCGAGGTCGGGGCCGTGACGGTCAACGGACGGCGCGCCGGCAAAGGCCAGATGCTGAAGCCGGGTGACGCCGTCCACGTAACTGAACTGAGCGAGGTGGACGATCCCCGTGTGGTTCCGCAACCGGACCTCCCGCTGGCGATGCTTGGCGTGTCCGCCTCGTGGGTGGCGGTGGACAAACCCGCCGGCTGGCCAACGCAGCCGATCCGGCCGGGCGAGACGGGCACGCTGGCCAACGCGCTGGCCGCGCGGCACCCCGAATGTTTTCAGGTTGGGGAGCGCGACACCGGCATGGGGGGGCTGCTCCACCGGCTCGATCGGCAAACCTCGGGTGTGGTGTTAGCGGCAAGGACGCAAACCGCCTGGGAAGAACTGCGGGCGCAGTTTGCACGCCGGGCCGTGGAGAAGACCTACCTGGCCCTCGTCGCCGGCCGTCTGGAGGGGCCGGCCCGCATCGCAACGCCGCTGGCGCACGATCCCCGCCGCCCGGGCCGGATGTGCCCCGGCACGGAGGACGCCGGCCTGCCGGCAGAGACGCGGGTGGAACCGGTGCGGAACTTCGGCGGTCTGAGCCTCGTCCGCGCGACGATCCGGACCGGAGTGACCCACCAGGTCCGTTGCCACCTTGCCCTCCTCGGCCATCCGATCGTAGGTGACCGGCTTTACGGCGGACCGCCGGCGGGACCGGGATGCGATTCGCGGCGCCACTTTCTTCACGCCGCCGCCATATCCTTCCCCGATCCCGACGGCGGCGGGGCAATCCGGATCGTTTCGCCCGTGCCGCCGGAGATGTGGGGGCACGGCGGATGGCAGGGGCCAATCTGAGGCGCCGGCGGCGGCCGGCCGCCGTGGCTCTGCGAAGGGGCGGGTGATACACTGTGGGACGGGGAGCCTGACGGTGAAATACGCGGTGTTGGGAAAAACGGAGCTTCGGATCTCGTCGCTGGCGCTGAGCATGTGCGCCATCACCGGACGGCCGAACGAGCAGGGCGTGTCGCGCGCCGACGCCGAGGCCATCGTGCGGACGGCGTGGGATGGCGGGATCAATTTCTTCCTCACGTGCGAAAACGACGCCGAGCATCTGGCGGAGCGGCACCTGGCCTCGGCGTTGTCGGACGTGCGCGACCAGGTGGTGATCGCCAAGCGCATCGGCCCGGAGCGCCAGCATCCGCGAGAACTCGTCGCGGCGGTGGAGGACTCGCTGCGGGTGCTGGGATGCGACCGGCTGGACCTGGTCTTGGCGGATCGGGCTCATCCGCGTTTAGGGCCGGCGGAGGTGGTGGGGACGCTGGCCCGGCTGCGGGAGGAGGGGAAGGTCCGGGCGTTCGGCGTCAGCCGCTACGGCCCGGGAATGCTCGCGTCGATCCAGCGCGGAGCGCTGACGCCACACTGCGTCGCAGCGGACTACAATCTGCTCTTCCGGGCATGTGAGGCCGAGCTGCTGCCGGCTTGCCGGCGCGCGCAGATTCCCGTGCTGGCAACCCTGCCGTTGATGATGGGCCTGCTGACCGGGCGCTACCTCGGACCGGAAGACTTGAACGACTCGCTGCGGCGGCTGCGCCATTTCCAGTCGGCGGGCGGCCAGCGCGGACGGATCGACCTGGCGGCGGAGACGTTTCGTGCGCTGGGCGACATCCGGCGGATCGCGGCGGAGTTGGGGGAGCCGATTGGCGACGTGGCGCTGGCCTGGGTGGCGGCCCAGCCCAGCGTGTCGGCGGTGGCCATCGGCGCGTCGAGCACGCTGCAGGTGCGCCGGACAGTGAGGGCGGCCCACCTTGCCCTGCCGCCGGCCATCGCGGAGGAACTGTCCCGCGCCACCCGCAGGCTCTCCGAGGCGCTGGGCCGGTCGCTCGACCCATGGTCCGATCCACCACGGTGGTTCTAAGCGGGGGGGCTGGCGCGCGATGAGCGGGACGGCAGGGGGCCTCCTGGGGTGGGCGGCTGCCCTGTGGACGGGGGCGGCCGCCACAGCCGGAGGCCTACCGGAGGCCGTGCTGCTGATCCACGGCCTCGGCCGGACCTCCCGATCCCTTTCAATGATCGGCCGGCGGCTGGAGGAGGCCGGCTTCGAGGCGGTGCCGGTCGACTACCCGTCGCGTCACCTGCCGGTGGAAGAGCTTTCGGCGGCGCTCGATCCGGTGGTGGAGCGGGTGGGTACAAACCGCCCGATGCACGCGGTCACGCACTCGATGGGAGGCATCCTTCTGCGTTGGTACGTCGAGCACCGCCGCCCGCTGCGCCTCGGCCGCGTCGTGATGCTCGCGCCGCCGGGCGGAGGGTCGGAGCTGGCCGACGAGTTGGCCCGGTGGTCGGTGGTCCGGAGGCTGGCCGGCCCGGCCTTGGCACAGATGGGCGTCGGCCCGGCGTCGGTGCCGGGGCGTCTCGGCCCGCCGCCGTTTGAGCTGGGCGTGATCGCGGGCGACCACTCGTTGAACCCCGTCTTTTCGGCGCTGCTGCCGGGGGCGGACGACGGCAAGGTGCCGGTGGCCCGGGCCAGGGTGGAGGGCATGAAGGAGTTCCGGGTGGTCCCGTGCAGCCACACGTGGATCATGTTCGACGACGAGGTGGCGCGGATGACCGTCCGGTTCCTCCGTAGCGGTGCGTTTGGCGACCCGCGCGCTGGGCCCTGAGGATGTCGGCTCACGACTCCGGGTTGTGCCAGTCGGTGTCGTAGTTGGCGAAGATCGAGGCGGCCTCGGGCGGGCCCCAACTGCCCGCGGGATACCAACAGAGCGGCGCGGCCTCGTCGCGGCCCTCCCAGGCGCGGAGGACCGGCTGCACGACGCGCCATTGGGCCTCCACCTCGTCCGAACGCGTGAACAGCGTCGAGTCGCCGCGAATGACATCGAGCAGCAGCCGCTCGTAGGCCTCCGGCAGCGTGCCGGGCCATTTTTCCTGGTAAAGAAAATCCATGACCACGTCCTCCACCTGAACCTGGAGGCCGGGTCGCTTGGCGGAGAAGCGCAGCTCGATGCCCTCGGCGGGCTGGATGCGGAAGATCAGCCGGTTCGGGCGCGCTCGCACCAGGTCGCAGACGTCGCCGACGCACTCGACGGTCTCGAAGAGCTGGAGCGGCGGCAGCCGGAACTGGACGACGATCTCGGTCACTCGCCGGCGCAGCCGCTTGCCGGTTCGGAGGTAGAACGGCACGCCGCTCCAGCGCCAGTTGGCGACGTCCACCCGCATCGCGACGAAGGTCGGCGTGCCGGAGTCCGGCGCGATGCGCTCCTCGTCGCGGTACGCGGGGACCGGCCGGCCGTCCACCGTGCCGGCCGTGTACTGGCCCCGCACGGCCATTCCGTCCACGCAGCCGGGGGCGATCGGCACGACGGACTGCAGCACCTTGACCTTTTCGTTCCGGATCGCGTCGGCGGTCATGCGCGCGGGAGGCTCCATCGCAACCAGGCACAGCAGCTGCATCAAATGGTTCTGGAGCATGTCGCGCACGACGCCCGTCGCGTCGTAGAACGCGCCGCGACCGCTTTCCATCCCGACGGTCTCGGCCGCGGTGATCTGGATGTGGTCCACGTACTGGCGGTTGAACAACGGGTCGAAGATCGCGTTGGCGAACCGGAAGGAGAGGATGTTCTGAACGGTCTCCTTGCCGAGGTAGTGGTCGATGCGGTAGATCTGCGATTCGTCGAGGTGGGCGAGGCAGCTCCGGTTCAGGGCGCGGGCCGTCTCGAGATCGCGGCCGAAGGGCTTTTCGATGACCACACGGCTCCAGAGCGGGTCGAACGGCGTGCGCACCAGGCCGTGCTCGCTGAGGGAGCGGATGAGCATCTCGAACAGGTCGGCCTTCACGGAGAGGTAGAAAATCCAGTTCTTCGGAAGGGCGGGGTCGCGTTCGAGCCGGTCGCGGAGGGCGGTGAAGGCGCCGGGGTCGGCCTCGAGGTCGCCAAGGTGATAGTGGAGGTGTCGCAGAAACGAGTGCAGGGCCTCGTCGGAGGGAGGCGTGGGGGCGAACCTGCGGATGGACTCGGCCATCCAAGCGCGGAAGGCCTCGCTGGTGTAGCTGCGCCGGGCGAAGCCGACGATCGCGAACTGGTCCGGCAGCAGCCCGCGGGCGTGGAGCGAGAAGAGGCCCGGCATCAGCTTGCGGTGGGTCAGGTCGCCGGTGGCGCCGAAGATGGTCAGCGTGAAGGGGTCGTGAGCCCGCGTGGAGCCGGGGGCGGACGTACCGGAGTGGTTCATGCGGCGCAAAGATCCCCATGCGCCGGCAGGCCAGACAATACGGCGCGCCGACGCGGCCGGCCCAGTCTACTTGCTCGTCGGGGGCCGTCAAATCCGTGAATTCGGGCTGCGACGGTCCCGGCGACGGACGCTTGAACGCGGCCACATTGCGTGATGGCAACGACGCGCGACGGCGAGCATCGCCTCGCGACGGGCGCCGTCCCCACGGAGTGACCCCATATCCAACGTCGTCCCGTCCACTCGCCGAAGCTTCCTGCGCCACTTGGCGACGGCCGTTGGTCCATGTCGGCCCTGACCCCGCCGTGCCGCTCCGGGGATTCGCCGCCGGCGCCGAGCGAATTTGCGTCGATGTCATCGGGGGCGGCCACCGCGGGATCGGGGCGGCGATCAACGGCCTCGAGGCCGATCCGGCGGTCGAGATCGTGGCGCAGGCGGACGCGTTGCCGGGACGCGTGGCGAAGTTCGGCGCGACGCTGGCGCCGTGGTGCGAGAAGACGTTGAAGCCCGAGGAGCGGCAGGTGTCCGTCACGCCGGAGACGACCTTCATCGGGTTCCACGCCTCTCGCCGGATGCTGGCGGCCGGGCCGATGGACGTGGCCCTCATCACCTCGCCGATGGCGTTTCACCCGGTCCACCTGGAGATGTGCGTCTTGGCCGGCCGTCATGTTTTCCTCGAGAAGCCGGAGGAGGTGGATCC
>OGCI01000837.1_pt1 | contig 30523 bp, 40 predicted proteins | sample 1570021 | NCBI WGS metagenome assembly OGCI01 (sample SAMN06264664, study PRJEB24512) | hot springs metagenome | isolation source: Hot spring water | place: South Africa: Tshipise | collected 2015-06-21 | reverse complement strand
AACACCTTAGAGAGGTGCATTGAGGAAGGAAAGAGAAGAACCAAGGTCATCGAGGTTTTTCCCATCTTCCTTCTTCTTTGAGTGCAGGCTCGCACTAAGGGGAGACTATGAGAAACGAAAAGACAAGAAAGCTCCTTTTCCTTGCGCCACTCTTCGAGTACCCCAATCACCAAAGCCTGCACCGAGGGATCGAGGTGAGAAGTGAGTTCATCGGCGATGAGGGGCCGAGGCACGGCAATGGTACCCATGGCAGACAACCCTCGCTGCAACATCCCTCCAGAGAGTTAGTGAGAACAACTCCGCCGATATCGTACCCAGGGAAAACCGAATTGCTCTAAGAGGTGAGTGACCTTCGACCATCGTTCTCGGCGGGGAACAATTTCTCCCACTTGACCGACCACCCGAAAGAGGGGACTGAAAGCGGTAAAAGGGTCTTGAGGAAGGTAGGCAATCTCCCGACCACGTAGCTTCTCTTCCTCACTTTCGTCAAGGTGGAGAATTTCTTGCCCCCGATACTTAACACTCCCCATCTAAGATGGTATGCGCAGGCAGAAAGCCGATTATGGTTAAGGCCAGAACTGTTTTACCACCACCGCTCTCTCCCAAAACCACCCACCGTTCTCCTTCACGGAGGGAGAAAGAAACTCTGCGGAGGGCTTGCACTCTTCCCTGGGGGAGAGGAAAAGTAACCGAGAGGTCCCGCACGAAAAGCATGATCCCACCTACAGGCGAAGACGCCATACGGAAAAACGAGAGAAGCGCACGTCCAAGGCGTCACGCAAGCCTTCTCCCACGAGATTAGCTCCCAAACTCACACAGGCAATGCACAGCGCAGAGGCAAGGAGGAGATGAGGATGGGTGAAGAAGTGAGGACGGGCATCACTGAGCATCACAGCCCAGTCGGGAGTGGGGGTCTCACACCGAGACCGAGGTAACTCAGAGTAGCAATCTCCAACATGAAACTCCCCAAGCGCAAGCTACCGATCATCATGAGCGTAGGTACAAGGTTTCGCAGCACGTGGTAACGCAGGCAGTACCACGATGAAGCACCTAATGCTCGCACGCTCTCAATGACGCCGTTTTCCCGTAACGCCAAAACCTCCCCTCGAGCGATACGGGCTAATCCCACCAACTGGAGAGATTGAGAGCGATGAGCAGAGTGAAAAGTGAGGGGGGAGAAGTCCAATCACCACCAAGGTGAGGAGGAGATCGGGAACACCCAGAAACATATTGATTATTGATGATTAGGGAGAGAAATCCATCTACTCCTCCACCGAAATACCCCGCCACCATCCCTACATCGGTACCTACACAGAGGGTGATGGCGGTACTGAAGAGAGCGAGCACAATGGCCATTCGTCCCCCGTAGAGGAGACGACTGAACACATCCCTCCCCAAAACATCGGTGCCCAAAAGGTGAACCCGAGAAGGAGGAGCTAAACGATGGTGGAGATCCATTTCGAGCGGATCCCAAGGAGCAAGAAAAGGTGCCAAAAAAGTGAGCACAGTGGGGAATAGGAAGAGAATGAGGCCTCCGACGACAAGACCGTTTAGGATCGCATAGGAACGACGCAACTCTTTCATGACATCTTTTCTCCCAATCGTACTCGAGGGTCAAGCCAAAAGTAAACCAAATCCACGAGGAGATTGAAGCTGAAGTAGGTAAGACCAGAAAAGAGCATGAGGGCCGGATGAGAGGTAAATCCCTGGCCAGAATTGCCTGAATGAGGGGTCACCCAAGACCAGGCCAGGCAAAAAGGGTCTCCACGATTGGTGCTCCGCCGAATACACACCCTAAGTAGAGACCTGCCAAGGTGAGAACCGAAATAAAAGCATTGGGAAAGGTATGTTTGAGGATCGCCCACCAGTAACGAAGTCCCTTCGCTTTCGCAGCAAGGATGTAATCGCTTCCCAGAACTTGGAGGAGGTTATTACGAATCAGGCGAGTCATGGTAATACTGAAACCCATTCCCAAAAGAAGGGTGGGTAGGAAAAGGTGGGCAAAGAATCCACTCCACTCGTAGGCAACACTTTCAAGCGCCCGGTAAAACATTCCACCAGGATAAAGCTCATAAAGAAAACAGGTAGAGAACGTAAGAAAAAAGACCCAGGCGTAGGAGGTAATCCCATACACTTCCCACAAAGACCGCAGAGAGAATCCTCAAAGGAATGGAGAAGATCAAGGCAAAAGCGAGAGCCGAAGAGAGAAGTAACGAATGAGTGACCGAAGTCTCCCTCGAGCACTCGACGGAGCCAATGGAAATAGTGCACAAGGAGAGGTCGGCCCAAATCCAGACGTTGACGCCGCCAATTGATTTCCTCCGATGAGGGCTTGTTTCAGCCCTCCTCAGAGGAAGAGTCCCACCGGACCCCCGGAGATTACCACCTGGAAGAGAAAGGAGAGCCAAGTAATCCCCAAAAGAGCAGTCACCCCCTGCACAACCGTTGTCGCCAATACCATTTTCCCTTCAAGGATGATCACCTACGGTTCAAGATAGGTGGTCTCAAGGGTTACGTCGTACTTTTTGCCAGTGGCATGGAAACCACGCAAGTTTTGGTTATACACTAAAAGGTCGACGTTGTTGAATAATGGAATCCAGTGGTATCCTTCTTTGGCAATTTCTTGCACCCGGGCATACATAGCCGCACGTTTCTCTACATCCATTTCTTGACGTGCTGCTAAGATGAGCCGATCGGCTTCTTCGTTTTGGAATGAGAGGTGATACTCCTTATTTCCTGCTCCATCGCTCAACACGTACCGAGTGAAAATGGTATTCGGCTCGGCATTGGGCAGTCCTTAGTTACGCATGGCTATATCGTAGTTCCCCTTCTCCATTTCTTCGTTAAAGAGACCACCTTCAAGAACATCGATAGCCACATCGATACCCAGCTCTTGGAGTACCCCCTGAATATACTCTGCCTGTTCCTTGTAGGGATAGCAATCCAGGAACCAGGAGGGAATGAGGAAACGGGCGCTAACCCATTGTCCCTGCAACACTTCCTAATCCAGGGCGTAGGCTTCTTCGGGATTGTACTCCGGAACCATAGGCACAGAGAAAGGAGAGGCGGGACTCAAGATGCTCCCCATCACCTCTCCATAACCGTAGTAGAGTTCATTGACGATGAAGTGGCGGTCGATCGCCAAGCTTACCGCTTTTTGCAGCCGAACGTCATAAAGGACCATTTCGATCCGTTGATAAAGAGGTAATGAGCAATGGTACTGGAGCCAGTTCTACTTGAAACCTCTCGTCTTTCAAGAGCTCAACCGCTAAGGAGGGGGTTAGGGCACCGATATCGAGTACTGCGAAAATTTCCTCCGCCTTCAATGCGGCAAAGCGGGCCTCTGGGACAGGAATAACCCGAATGCGAACCGGAGAAAGGGCTTTCTGGCCCCAATAGTTCTCAAAGGGCTCAAGGAGAGCGTACTGGTTTCTTACGTGCTCCACCAAACGGTATGGTCCCGTACCTATGGGGAAACCGTGGAAAAATCTATCCTCACGAAAGTGATCCGGGCCAAAAATGGCGCTCTCGTAGTTCACCATCAAAAAGGGCAAGGCAGCAACTGGTTCTTCGAAGCGCAACTAAAAAGTCCGTTCGTCCAAAACGACAAATTCGCGAAATCCTGGATAAGCCTCATGAAAGCGAAAGGGATAGAAGGGAGAGTGAGCGGGACTTATTTTCTGGTAACGTTCGAAATTTTTCGCTACCACTTGCATCGGGGAACGGGTGTAAAGGCGGATGGGTAACATTTTTTAACATCGCCTATTTAATAAATTCAGAAGCATAATTTATGAGGCGTATGTACACAAGTCCACCCCTCGGTCAGCTCCGAAAGCGCCTTGGACAGCATGTCCAATAACAGCTTGCCCTCGACGATCTCGTCAACAAGCGCCTGACCGGAAGGAATCTCAAACCCTGCGTCCGCAAACACCTCAAGCGAAAGCTCCTTTTCCGCGCGAACCTGCCTGCGCTTGCGCTCTCTCCAAGCAGGGCGCTTGAAGGCATCGTATACTTCCTTCCTGACCGGAATCTGCATGCCGTCTAGTTCAATGATATACTCCTTATCCATCCCTCCCCGCCTCCTTTCCCGGAAACTCCGGGAAAGGAGGCGGGGAGGACTGTGGCATCTCTGTAAAACAGCGCAAAGACAAAAGCGGCCGAGTTTACTAAAATTCGTAAACTCGGCCGCAAAAACTATTCTATCAAGCAGAACCCTGCCTAAGGGTCGTCATCGCTTTTTGCGCTGTATCGCCTTTTTATACGGGGATGGAATCGTATCCGGCGTATAGCTTTTGCCTTATGTATATTGGCAGAGAACCGCCTGATATTACATGATACGTTTTTCATACAATATCAACCTCGTCAGCTCCAACCTAAACGGCAGCACCCGCCATACGCTCATGCTTCTATTTAAGTTCGGCAGGTGTTGTCATGCCGAATTTGTCTATTATTTAGTAACATTTGCTTAACTTCTTTCGTTTTATATTGCAGAAAAATACCGCCTTTCTGAATATCGCATCGATTCTGCTATTTGTCGCTGTCATGACTGTAAATGCTTTTCCGGACAAGACAAACAAACGCGCTTAGCCTCAAAAACCGCAAAGACTTGCTGGGTTTTCAATGCACATCTTTCACATGCGTTTCGGCGTCAGGCGAGAAAATGCGCACGTTGGATTCAATATCGCTTAAGTGCCGGACGATATCCTTTTCATCTATTCCTGCCGGAGCGTATACCGCAAACAAAACCCTCCGTGTTTTTTCTCCTATGCGCGTCCTGCTATCCGGCCCTCTTAATATGCTGGAAATAATCGACTCGCCGTCCCTTATCATTATGTCTCCGGCTACTGTCTTTGTAATCTTGCCGTTAATGCCGGTATAGCTTTCTTCTCCAGATGCTTCTTGCAAAATGAGCGGCTGCGTTATTTTTTCCAGGTCGTGTCCGGCGGTCAGAAGCATATTTTTTAGTTCAGCCATGAACATCGCTTCAACTACCGTGGAAACATTCGGAATGCTTTTGCCATGGGCTACTGATTTCAATTGCTGAAGCACATGATATGTGTACCCAAACTTTTTGTAATAGGAGACATAAGCTCCCATTGGATAAATATGCTTCAATTCCTGGCGGATCATCGGCCCGTACCTCTCTCTGATTTCTTCTTCCAGCTTGCATTTTGCCTTGTCCAGCGCTTCGCTAAAATTAAGGTTGCTGATGCCCGACATGACAAGAAAACCTACCAAACACTTGCTTGAAGCTTTAGGCAATTCATTTTGAATACTAAGCATTTTGTTTCACCAATCCTTTCCCAATTTAAAAGGCTTCCTGATTGCTCAATTTGTTTCTCTCAAGCCCTATCAGCGCCATTCCGGAAATGACCAATATTCCGCCGCACCATTGCTGTATGGCGGCGTGTTCCCCCAATATCAAGACCGACAAAAGCAGCGCCGTAAACGGCATCATGCCTGAAAAGGCAGCGGCGGTTGAGGCAGGACACCGTTTGATTCCCGAGTACCAAAACAAAAACGCCAGCGCGGTGACGAACATGCCATACCATATAAGCGCGAGCCATCCCTGCAACCCCAGCTTCGCAAGCAAGCCGACAGGCTGCTCAAAGCAGGCCGGACCGAGGCAGAGAAGCATGGCGATAAGAGATACGAGCGCGGTTTTTACCATCGGCGGCATGGCGGCTTTATCAACAGGGCGCGCTCTGACCACGGCGATGCGCGAGCAAACGTTGAAAAAGGATTCGCACGCGGCTGCGCATAATACAAGAACATTGCCGAATATGTGTTCCGTCATAAAGCTTTTTCCGGGCACAAGCAGGCCCTGAATAAAAAGAACACCCGCGACTGTGCACAGTATGCCGATTGTCTTGCTTGCACTCATTGTTTCCTTTAAAAGCAGTCCGGAAAGAAGGGCGGTTATCGCCGGCGTCGCTCCGGTGAGAATGCCTGCCTCCACTGAGGTTGTATGGAGCAGGCCGAGCAGCAGAAACATGCGGAAAAGGAAAATGCCAAACAGTGCCTGAAGGAACAGATAGGCCCAGTCCCGAGCCGACGCGACCCGGATTGACACGATAATCCTGCTCCCCGCCAGCGGGACAAGAAGAAGCAGTGCGAAAAACAGGCTGACGGCGGTTGTTGTAAACGTTCCCACCTTTCCGGCAACAAATCTTGCAGAAATTACTGAGGTTCCGGCCAAAGCGAAAGCGCCTGTCAAAAAAAGAATGCCTCTTGAATGAGGACTTAAAATCTTCATAATGTTTCTCCCTAAGTTGCTTGAAATAATGACCGAAGGAAGGCGCGCCGACCCGCGTTGCCGAGGGCTTGCGCATAGACAAGCCTCCTGAGCGGATTTCAAACTATCAGGGAAAAAACATAACGCGGTACAGGGTCGATTTTAAGACGGGATGGCCTGACTTGCGCCATATCCCGCGCTATCTTTTGCAGCAGATCGCGCACAAAACCTTTGAAGAAATGCCCTTGGAGCGGTTTGGCTACGCAAGTCCGCAGGGGACGCCGGAGCTTCGCGCCGAAATATCGTCATGGCTGTTCCGGAGCAGGAGCTTGAATGTGGATACCGAAGATATTTTCATTACGTCCGGTGCGACCCATGCGCTACACATCATCGCCAGCCTGTTCTACGGCCGCGGGAATAAAATCGCAATTGAAGATCCCTGCAACAGGGGAATACTACAGACATTTTTGAACGCGGGATGTGAAATTGAACCGATACCTGTCGATGAAAAAGGGATTCGGGTGGAATGCCTTGAAGGGGTTTCGGCCAGCGCGGTTTACACCACACCTTCCCACCAGTTTCCTTTAGGCCCCATCCTGCCTGCCGGCCGCCGCGCGGAATTGATCCGCCACGCAAGGGAAAACGATATCTATCTAATCGAGGACGATTATGACAGCGAATTCCGCTATGCCGGAGAACCGGTCGCTCCGCTTTACGCCATGGACCCGCAAAGGGTAGTTTATGTGGGGACCTTCAGCAAAGTCCTGTTTCCGGCCATCCGCATAGGCTACGTTATCCTGCCGAAAGAACTTCAGCCCAAATGGCGCGAGCTTAGAATGCACACGGATGTGCAAAACCCGCCGTTTGAACAGGCGATGCTGGCTGAATTCATGCGGACGCGAAAGTTCGACCGCCATATAAGGCGGATGCGGAAGCTGCATGGTGAACGCAGAGCCGCGCTGCTCGGCGCGCTGGAAGAGGCTTTCGGGGACGGGTGGCGCGCCTGCGGCGACGCCGCAGGTCTGCATCTCTCAGTGGAATTTAAGGCCATGCGATTCGACGAGGCATTCATAAAAAGATGCAAGGAAAACGGAATTCGTATTGCCTCCGTAGAACATTACGCTATACAAAAAGGGATGCATATAAATAAGCTCCTGCTTGGCTTCGGGCATTTGGAGCCGAGAGAAATCCGGGAAGGCGTCCTAATCCTGCGTTCGGTTATGCAAGAAATCTAAACCGGGCTGGCTGTTTTTCACAAACTGACCTTTTGAGATATATTCCGCAGGATGCATTTTTCCGTTTCCTGTTGCGAGTACGTTTTTAAACCTGACAGGCAGCCCCGCGGAAGCGAAAAAGCTTTTTCCGTCGTTTAGCTGAAAATGCACATGGGGTTCGCTTGTATTCCCGGAGTTGCCGCATTTGGCGATCACCTGCCCACGTACGACCTTCTGGCCCAAGGTAACGGTTATGCTGCCCGGCATGAGGTGGGCAATGGTGCTGAATTCCTTTTCATTATGCTTGAGCGTAATGTAGTTTCCTCTAATATCCTTCGCCATGCATTCGATCCTGCCGTCGCCGTACGCCCTGCTTTCCGGATGATTGCAGGCCATGCTCACGACTTCGCCGTCGGCCGGCGCCAGGACGTCCTGACCGTAGCAGTAGTAATCCCGAAGCTCCCTGCCGCTTCCGGAGTGGGTTTTCCCGTTTTCATCAACCATGACGAAATCATAGGCATAACGCTGGGGCCACACATGCCAGGAATGGGAGGTTTTCTTATCCATGCCGCCGTTTGCGACGTACCATTGTCCCCGGAAAGGCAATATGAAGTCCGTATCGGCTGCATAGTTTTCTTTTGTAGGAAGAGAAAAACGATGGCTGAACCATATCAGGGGATAAGAGAAAAGCTGCCGCACGCTCTGCCGCGATGCCGACAGATTGCTGAATATTTCAACAAGGCCAAGCAAAAAGAAAAGCCAAAATTTTCTGAGATAAGCGTTGCCGATGACGCTCCCCAGCAGCCCTATCAGGCCGAGCCATTTTAATCTAACCAATAAACCTAAAAACCTGTTCATATCCGCCCCCGCGTTATTCTTCCGTGATTTCAAAGACGTCCTCGACTGACGCATGAAAAACCTTCGCTATGTCAAGCGCCAGCTTTAAGGACGGATTGTACCTACCGTTTTCCAAATGAACGATCGTTTCCCGCCTTACGCCGACCAAAGCCGCCAATTCTTCCTGCGTCATACTGTGCTTTGCTCTGTATTCCTTGATCCTGGTTTTGATGATCATAAGCCGACGCCGCTTTCCCTCAATTCGCACACGAGCAGTATGACTGTGAATACGAAAATGGACAAGGCCATCCCAAGCCCCATGCCAACCGCCAGCAGCGTGTCGTTGTTCAACAGCGCTTTCAGCATAATCGTAACCGTCGACGAGGCAAGGCCGGTGAAGAATGCTGGCGTCGCAGCTTTTTGAACGTTGGCTTTAAACAATTCATCCGGTATGACGAAGAAATACCGAATGTAATAGAGAAAGCCCAAGAATCCCAGGTATGCCTTGTTATCCGATAAAAATCCCAAAACGCCCAATACCGCCAGAAGACTTAAATAGCCCAGTTTATTTCGCAACGTATTTCTCCTCCCGTAATGTGATATATTTGTAACATAACGTTACAAATATATCACATTACGGGAGGCAAGTCAATACATCCGGGCCTTAATACTATGTCTGCATTTTTTGTAAACAACGTCAAATCAACGGGTTGGTTCGTACCTCAATATAGCTTTCGCCATGACACGCCTTATTTTGTTCTTGAATGCGACGGGTTTTTGCAATTTCCAGGCATTGACTATGCGAAATAATTATGTTATCATATAACAGACAGACAATCGGTCTGTTGAAAGGCGGATGAAAAATGAGGATTGTAAAAAACGCCGAAGAACGCAAAAACGAAATACTTGACGCGGCGGATGAGCTTTTCTGCCTGAAAGGCTTTGACGGCACGAGCACAAACGATATTCTTGAAAAGGTGGGAATTGCGCGGGGAGGGCTGTATCATCACTTCAAGTCCAAGGAGGATATAATGGACGCTCTTATCGAGCGGTATAAAGTCCGTCTGTTAGGCGCGGCGCGGGAAATCGCCGCAGACAGGAGCATACCAGTAAACGAGCGCATTATGCGCGCCGTAATGGCAATGAACATAAGTGGCGGCAGCGGCCGGGAAATCATAAAACATATTCACAAGCCGCAGAACGCGCTTATGCATCAGAAACTGCAAAAGGTCATAATCAGCGGCGTTACTCCTATACTGGCGGAGATAATCCGGGAAGGCATTGAGCAGGGACAGTTCAGCACGCCGTTTCCGTACGAATGCATGGAAATGATTGTAGCGTACGCCAATATCGTTTTTGATTATAATGTGGTTGAAATGACTGACGAAGAACGCGCTTCACGCATACAGGCTTTTATTTTCAATACGGAAAGGCTACTCGGCGCCGAAAGAGGAAGTCTTGCATGCATTATGCAGGTGTTTAGCGGCAGCAACTGCGGCAACCATGAATAATCAGGAAAAATCCTTCGAAAAATTTCTTCTCCTGTGGACGGGAGAACTCGTTTCAGCCATAGGAAGCGGGCTTACGTCGTTCGGGCTTTCGGTTTACGTTTTTGCGCAGACAGGCAAGGCTTCGGCGGTGGCTCTTGTAACCTTGCTTGCGTTTATGCCGTCGCTTCTTTTAAGCGCGCCGGCGGGCGTGCTCGCGGATCGCTTCGACCGCAGGCTCATGATGGTTCTGGGCGACAGCCCGTCCGCGGTTGGGGTTGCATTCATCCTGATTTGCATGCTGTGCGGGGAAGTGCGGCTGTGGCAGATTTGCGTGGGCGTCGCAATAAGCTCGGTGTTTTCATCGCTGCTTGAGCCTGCATACAAAGCTACAGTTACCGATTTGCTCAGCGAGGGGCAGTACACAAAGGCAAGCGGTCTTGTCCAGGCGGCAGGCTCGGCAAGATATCTGATTTCTCCCGTCATTGCCGGGTTTCTGCTCGCCGTTTCGGATATAAAGCTGCTTCTTTTAATCGACATCTGCACATTTTTGACAACCGTTATTTCAACGCTCGTTGTGCGAAGCGGCCTTGCTTCAAGGAAAAATGAACAGGCAAAATCGCTTATCCGCGAATTCAAAGAAGGCTGGGATGCAGTCAAGGAAAAAAGAGGCGTGCTTGTTCTTGTAATAACGGCGTCGGCAATCACGTTTTTCCTCGGCTTCATCCAGACGCTTTCCACGCCGATGATACTTGCTTTTTCCGACAGCTCCGCATTAGGAACGGCCGTAGCAATCTCAGCTTCCGGAATGCTTGCTGCAAGCGTGATTATTGGCGTTATTCAGATAAAAAGCGGCTATGTGAAAATGCTTTCCGCTTCACTGTTTTGCTCAGGGATTTTCATGGTGGCATTCGGACTACGCGAGAGCATTGTGCTTATCTGTGTTTCGGGGTTCCTATTTTTTTCAATGCTCCCGTTTGCAAACACAAGCCTGGACTTTCTCGTCCGAACCAACATTGAAAATGACCTGCAGGGGAGGGCGTGGGGGATCATCGGAGTCATTTCCCAGCTTGGCTATGTTGCCGCTTATGCGCTTTCGGGCGTGCTTGCGGATTATGTGTTCACTCCCCTGCTGCTCGACGGCGGCGCGCTTGCCGGAAGCATGGGAAAGATTTTCGGCACGGGAAGCGGCAGGGGAACGGGGTTTCTCATTTTCATCGCCGGATTGCTGTTATGTGTGACGTCGGTAATTCTATACAACGTAAAATCGGTTAGAAAACTTGAAAACAGAGATGGCACCGCAAGCATAGCGGGATAATCCTCAATGACATTTCAGCGCTTTAAGACATACAAGCATTTCTGCTTCTTGAACTTTTTGTACTTTTTTAATAAGCTGGAAGCAAATAGAATGAGGTGGACAAATTGTTAATTGAACAGTGTACCGCTCTACAAAACGTGCTCAGCAGCAAAATAGTCCTGTTGACGGGCGGTGGAGGCGGCATTGGATTTGAAGCTGCCAAGGCATTCGCTTTTATGGGAGCGCGAGTAATCATAGCGGAAGTTGATGTGGCAAAAGGAACATATGCAGAGAAATATATTAATGAGTTGTTTAATCAAACCTTAATTGAATTTTACAGAGTCGACCTGGCAATGGAAGACGCCGTCAACCAGTTATGCGATTATGTTCTTAATAAATACGGATACGTTGATATTGTTTTTAATAATGCAACATACGCCCGCATGGGTGCCGTCGACGAAGTTGATATCGCTTATTGGGATAGGAGTTATTATGTAAATTTTAAAGCGCCTTTGCTCCTTGCAAAGCGATTTCTTCCTTCTATGAAAAAGAGAAACAGCGGGACGATTGTTTTTGTTTCTTCTTCCGGCGCTTCTCCCTATATGGGAGCTTACGAGGTTTTTAAAACGGCGCAAGTTGAACTTAGCAACACTTTGGCAATGGAGCTTGACAACACTGAAATCCACGCATACACGATAAGCCCCGGTTTAGTTAAAACAGATACGGCGATGGGGGCAATCGAAATTGTCGCCGAACGAATGGGAATAAGTATCGACGATTTTTATCAGATGAACAGCCAACACATATTGGATGCGGAAAGCGCAGGTGTTGGTTTTGCTCTATCTGTCCTTAATGCCAATACTTTTCATGGACAGGAAATCGGTTCAATTCAGGTGCTGAAGGATTATAACATAGTTCATTCTGATATTAATGAACCTGAGCATAAAACAGTCACGACTGTAAAGAAGGGTATTTTTGAAAAAATACTGAAAACCTTTGAAGAGCAATACGATGGATGGAAAGCTATGAACATATTTGAGCGCCAGTGGGTTTTTAGAGATTTTAAGAAAAACATGGGACAATCCGCAGAACAAGTATTGGAAAGACTGAAAGCGATTAATGACAGCGTAAAAACGGATAGTTGCCAATCCGCCGCTTTTGATATGGCTTTATTTGAAAAGCTTAAAAGATATTGGGAACATCAGCTAAAGCTGCTACAAGGGTATCAGAAAGACCCGAAAAAACAAAATGAATATTCTGAAATCATCAAAGAATGGATATCGGATATTGAAAACCTTTTATCCTGACGTTGCTGCAAGGCTGTAGCGCACAAATGCCCACTTCTATTCGTGCTACATTTGCTCTATCAAATTCCCAAATATTTATATTACGAACATGATGGAGGATAAAAATGAATGAGCTTGAACTGGTCAGACCGACGCCGGCGCATAAGAACGGAGCGGAAGAATTCAAGCGGGAATTTTTCAGTTGCGGAGAACAGGTAATAAACGGAAGCGCCCTGCTGGAACAGATGGAATACGACAAGTGGCTTGAAAACGTCGAAAGAAATAGAAACCCTGAAACCGCGAGGAAAGATTGGGTTGCGGCAGACACTTTTTTTGCTGTGAGGAAAGCGGACGGCAGGATTATCGGGACGGTTGACATCCGCCATAACCTTGATAATGAATTCTTATCCAAATACGGCGGGCACATCGGCTACGCGGTCAGGCCGAGCGAACGTCGGAAAGGATACGCAACGCAAATCCTGAGGATGGCTCTCGCGTATGCAAAAAGCATTGGTCTACCCCGGGTCATGCTCGGCTGCTATTCGGACAATCTGGCTTCCATCAAAACCATTGAAAAATGCGGCGGCGTCCTTTTTGAGACGAAACCTTACATTGACGGCAGGCCGATGAATGTTTATTGGATTGCAAATATACAAAGTTGCGAATAATTATAGAAAGGATATCATTATGATAATCAGACAGGCCTCAGCATCTGACATATTGTTTTTGTGCGACCTTTACACAAAATTTTATAAGCATAATTCATCGCAGCAGCCAGAGTTTTGCCTGCCTGCAGTCGAAACAGGCGAATATCCCAGGAGCGTTATTCGAGGGAACACCGGGGTAATTTTTGTGGCAGAGGACAATAATCGCTTGTGTGGATTCATCCACACGGAGATTGACAACACGCTCCCATACCCTTCAGTGGCGCAGCATAGATTTGCATCCGTCGTCGATCTATACGTTGAGCCGGATTGCAGACGGCGAGGCATTGCTACCGAACTCGTCAACTCGGTAAAAACCTGGGCGAAACAATCGGGCGCCGAGTATTTGGAGCTTTCTGTCCTGAAAGAAAACGCCGAAGGTTTGGAGTTTTACAGGAAACAGCGTTTTGAAATTGCTTCTCTTACAATGAGATGCGGGCTGTAACGCAAAGCCAATGCTGCTGTTCGAACAATTTATGTCCAATATTCCTGTATATATGGAGGCGAGAAATAGGATGGGATTTATAACTGGATTTTACCGTCGCCGCTCCGGGTGAACATGTTTGGAATTATGGCCTGCAAGCTGAAAGGATTCCCGAATGGCAATTTGATGTTGTCGCTGTAAATGGGATTAGCGGCCCTATTGACCGTAAGGGAACCAAATACAATTTAGTCTAAAAAGCAGGAATTCTTTTTAACAGCCCGGTTGAAGTATCCCGCTTTGAACCTGAAAACCTGACTGTAGAAATATCGGGGCAAACGCCATTGGGAGGTTATTTCAAATCGTGCACGATGATGCAGCGTATTACCGAACAAATGACTCATGTCGATTGGGTTATGGATTATAAATTGCCGGGCTGGGTCCTGGGGGTTCTGATGGATAGGTTGTTATTCGAATGGGCATTTGGAAAAACGGTTCAAAAATATAATGAAAACTTCAAGTCGCTTGCAGAGAAGACATTTCTTCAAAGATGATAGCTCCTTACAACAGGGCGACGAATATTACCTGGCGAGCAGGCCCAATCATAAAAACGACCCCTGGGTTTAAATCCCGTGAGCTGTTAAAATACGGCATTACCGAACTGTCAGCTATGTAAAAATTTTCCCATGATCACTATAACAAAACGAAATAACAAAAATTCCTTCTTAATATTTGTCAAGGCTTTTCTATCTTTTTATAAAATCACTATAGACATGTTCCCGCAAACAATCATCTCCCCTGTCTTTTCCGTCTACACAACCCTGCCCGCCGGAAGCCGCCCTGAAAAGCTGTGGATGTGTTTCCATGAACAATTACACACATAAAAATACAGGGCTCCCCGACATCCCATCTGCCAAAAAACACATTTTCGACGGGCGGCAAATCACCGGAAAACCCTGTATTCAAGCCGTTTTTCAGGCGCTTATTTGTTTTTCACATTTGTCATCAATACCACGCACTCCACATGCGAAGTGAGAAGGGTATCATCATGGAAGACCACCCCTTGGCGGAGAGTAAAGGTCCATTCTCGTCCGCAAGAGGAGGCTTGCCATGACCCTACCAAACATGGAGCCGGCCATCCTTCTTCATCCCTGGCGATGAGTGGTTCCCAAATGAGGAGGAGTTTGGCGTATAGTAAGGGTCATTTTCTCCCGGCACCAAATCTCGATGACCGGCGATCACCACTTGCCGAACCTTGCTCTGGGCAAAACCGAGAGAACACGTCAAAACGAGGAATACGAAAAGCAATACCGAAAGCCCCAGGGCGCGCATAGAACCTATCTCCTGTTCTCGCAAGAGTCGGTCTTTCCCTATGAGCCGGTCTTCTGACTTGAAGGTTCAAACCTACTCAGCTCGCCTTCCCAGGACCCCCAGTGGCGTAGTGAGCCTTTCGTCCCTTCTCACAGCGGCGGAACCGTACCGGATTGCACCGGTTTCCCGACACTCAAGGGTGAGCCTTTTTCATTCTACCACGGCCGGTATGGAAAAGGAAGCTCTCTTTCACCCTCCTTTTCGAATCCGCTCGATCTCTTCTTGAGAAAGCTCCCTCCCGAAACTTCGCAAACCCGAGACCCGAAAACCGTGTTTTTGGGCTAAAGCGCTGATTTCTTTCACCTTTTCCACTTTCACTTCTTTTCCCAAAGTGTAATCCTCAAAACGTCCTTCCAAGGTCAAAATCATAGTTTCGGCCATACAGGCGTAGGACTTGCGAGGAGGATAACCAAAATCCATGCCAAAATCAGGATCTCCGGGGACATCCACCACTCCCCCCTCGATGACTAGAACGTCCCGACGTACTTTAACCACTTCCTCGGCAACGTTGCGTGGTCGCGCTACATCACAGATGACCGCATGACGCTCGATCCAAGAGGGCTCGATAATACTCTTAATAGACGAAGCAACCGTTAAGAGTACTCGCACCCCCTGAATGCCCTCGCGAATATCCACATATCCCCCCACCGATTTCGCGCCTTGGGTCTCTACTTCACTTTTCACTTGCTCTACTTTTTCGGGATTGCGACCGATTAAACGGAGTTTTTTTCCTTCCTCAGCCAAGATAAGCGCACAGGTTCTCCCAATCGAACCGGTCGCCCCCACAATGGCAATCTCTTCTTGATCCATATCGAGGTCCATCCTTTCGCAAGCCATTTTGAGTGCCTCAAGAGCGGTAGCCACTGTGTAACTATTTCCGGTAGTTACGGCAATGCGAAGACCGTTCTTCACCGTAATTCCACCATCTCCCACCACCGAGGTAAAAGCTCCAAGACCGATAATCCCTGCGCCCATTTTCTCAGCTAAGAAACCACACTTGCGGATCTGTTTGGCCACGAAAGGGAAGGGATATTCAACTAAGGCTCTTGTAGTCATGGGAAGCCCTACAAACCACCCCTCGATTTCTTTCCCGGTCGCCTCTGATCGTACCCCGGTCACATGAGACAGGATAAAAGGGGGGATACGAGAAGCAAGATACTCTACCCAAGAAGCAGGAAAAATCCGCAAGGGAGGGATGTGGTCTTTAATATCTTGTACATCAAAAGCATGGATGATAAAAGCAAACCGTTCCACTCAAACCACACTCCTATTCCTCGGTTGCTCTTTGCAGTGCCAAAAGCATCGCTTGAGCGTTTTCCTCCATCTTTTTACGCAAAAAGGCGCTGATGAGCGCTCCTACCAAAGGCAAACCCAAATCATACTCAATTTCTAATTCCACACGGGTTCTATCGCCTGCTTCCCGAAAACGCCAAACTCCTTCGTAACGCTTAAAATCGCCTTCCAAAACAAAAAAACGGCACTCTTTCTGCGTATCATCCCACAGGTCCCGCTCAGTCCACTTCACCTCTCGTCCCTGGAAACGTCCTCTCCAGAAGCTGTCTACCGCGTTCCCTTCCCTACGGAGGATTTTCACTTCCTCTAAATCAGGCAAAAATTGTGCCAATTTCTCGATATCTTTTGCCTTTTCGTATATTCTATGAACCTCCCCCGAGATATCCAAAGAAGCCGAAACCTTCGCCATCGAGACCCTCCTCTCTATTTCATTACTTCTTCCACGATTTTTCTCACCGCTTGCAGAGAGTCTTCTAAAGCCTCCCCCACGATGTCGAGTTCTTCCCAAGATACAACAAGCGGCGGCTCTAAGCGAATAACGCAGGGATTGTTGAGGGTGTAAACCACAAGCACCTTTCGTGCTGCCATTTCCATAGCTATCAGTGAGGCCATATCACTATCGAAAAACTCAACCCCGATGAGAAGTCCCATTCCTCGCACCTCTTTGACCAAGTCAGGGAATTTCTCTCGCAATCCTTGGAGTTTCCCCAAGAAGTACTGCCCTTTCTCGTGGGCTTTGCGAGGAATGCCCTCTTCCTCAAGAACTTTGAGCGTCTCAAGGCCGATAGCACAGCTCAAAGGATTGCCACCCAAGGTGGAGCTATGGATGAGAGGATTTTCTTCAAAAACCTGCCAAATCTCTGCGGTGCTTATAAAAGCGCCAAGCGGGACAATGCCTCCTCCAAGCCCTTTTGCCAGAGTGAGAATGTCGGGAACTACCCCATAGTGTTCACAGGCAAACATTTTCCCCGTTCTCCCCAAGCCGGTTTGAACTTCATCAAGAATGAGCAACGCTCCCACCCGAGTACATATTTCCCGAACTTGGGGGAGATAATCCGGTGAAGGGATGTTCACGCCTCCCTCTCCCTGAACCGGCTCGACGATCACTGCAGCAGTTTGCTCATCTACCACCTCGCGCATGGCCCCAATATTGTTGAAAGGCACTTGATAGGTTTCTGGGATCAGGGGCTCAAAAGGTTTTTTGTATACCTCCCTTCCCGAGACACTCAATGCTCCCATGGTCTTTCCGTGGAAACTATGAATACAGGACACAAGCTTTTTCTTCTTGGTATAGAGACGTGCTAACTTTAAGGCCCCTTCGATCGCTTCGGCACCACTATTACAGAAGAAAGAATATTGCAGATTGCCGGGGGTAATCTGGGCGAGTTTCTCGGCCAAATCCGCCTGCTGTTTATTGAAGAGCGTCCTCGTAGATAAAGGGAGTCTTTGGAGTTGCTCGATAGCCTTTTCCACTATCCGAGGGTGATTCCTCCCTACATTGAAAACCCCAAAACCACCGATACAATCGATGTACGCTTCACCGAAAATGTCACATACTTGTGCTCCCTTTCCCTCCCACTCCACGGTGGCAAGATTGGCAAATTTAAAGAGTCGAGCCAAGCCGGGACTCACGTATTTCATATACTTTTCGATGGTTTCCTCAACGATCTTTTGTCTCTCCTCGTAAGAGAATTCCTCCATAATCATTCCTCCCTAAGACGCACGACCCGCGGTCGAATATTCAAGCGAGACATAAGTTCGAGATACTCCTCGGGACGAATCTCTTCCGGTCTTTTTTCCAAAAGTGCAACAAATATCGCCTGCAAAACATTAGTCCCAAAGGAACGACCTTCAATCTCGGGTGTCGTAGTCACTAAAACGGCCACACCTCTTCTCCGCATTTCCTCAAGGTCTTCCGCGGTTACGGTATTGGTAATAATGATCTTCCCTCGTAATTGCGGTGGGGCAAAACGCAGGATGTAGAGAAAATCACTGGCGATAATTTCCGAGGTCTCAAAATACCAGGGGAAACGGGGCGTTGATTTCTCTTGATTCTTCCCGGTAGGATACAATACCTCGACAGGGAGACGACGTAAGACTGGCATCATGCACACCGAAAGGAAACGTAAGGTCCACAAACTCCGTAAAGCAATGGAAATCCCCAAGGCAAAAGGCATATCACCAATGAGGAGCCTGCACCCCACATCTTTCAACCCCTCAGCAAGCCCATATCGGTCCATCCCACTCACGATGAGCGCCCGTTTTCCGGCCAGGGGAATTTTTTCCTCTTCCTCAAGATAACGTGGCACTTGACGCTCCCAAACTACTTTCAATTCTCCTCCATCAACAATGGGAGTTTCCCGTAACACCGATACGAGACGGGCAACATCCACCACTTGATATTGGTACTGACCAGCTCGTAGGTATAAATCCGCTCCCCCAAGTCCAAAGGCATCAACCTGACCATCGAGTCCTTGAAGAAGTTCGCGGAACTTCTTCTTATCTCCATCGACTCCAATCCGCTCTATGAAAATCCGGTAACCCAAAAGTTCAACCTGCGCTTTGTGGTTTCTCCTCGAAGAACCCAAACTAACGCTCACTACCCGTTTTTCTTTCATCACGTTCTTCCTCGCTCCTCTGAAAGGTTAAAAAACCTTCCACCAAGGCACCAGGTTCCAAAGCCACACTACGTACTAAAATACATCCTCCGATGCGCGAAGCATTTCGACACACCATTCTTCGCACCTTTACAAAACCACTAATATTTCCCCAAACTTCTACCTCTTCTACTTCCACCCATCCATTGACTCGCCCTCCTCGGGTCACCACTAAATACGGACAACGAATGGAACCGGAAAACTCTCCTTCTATGATGAGGAGATTTGGGGTCTCAAGTTGCCCCTTGAGTTTAGCGCTTTCACCAACTACTGCAATCTCTAAATCATCACGAGGCATTGAGCTCATGGATAATCCTCAATCCTTCCAAGGTGAGCGTGGGATTAAATACCTCAAGAAAATCACAGTATCGCGCGAGAAAAATTCCCCATCCTCCAGTGCCAACCACGGTAGCTTGTGGGGAAAATTCTTGTTTCATCCGGTTTACCACCTCTCTCCCCAAACCAATATAGCCGAAAAAGATTCCGGCATGCATGGCTTCAACGGTACTGCGACCAATACACCGCTCGGGAATTTCTATGTCAATACGAGGGAGCTTGGCAGTTTTTTCATAGAGTGCCTCGAGGGCGATCCCAATACCAGGAGCAATAGCACCACCCAAATATTCCTTATTACGAGTGACGGCACAAAACGTGGTTGCAGTCCCAAAGTCAACAATGATCAGGTCTCCACCGTAAAGCGTAGAAGCAGCTACCGCGTTCACAATCCGATCTGCCCCCACCTCTTTTGCCTCTGCTCTTACGGCAAGACCGGTTTTCACTCCCGGGCCCACCACAAGATAGGGAAGAGCGAAATTCACCCGAAAAAGACGCTCTAAGGCATTCATCACCGGAGGTACTACACAAGAAACTACCGCCCGCTGCAAGTCTTGTCTCTTCATTCCTTGTTCAGCGAGTAACGCTTGAATCATGAGTCCCCACTCGTCGGAGGTTCGGCGTGAAGAGGTAGACACCCGCCAGTAGTGACAAAGTTTTTTATCCTCATACACTCCAAAAGTGGTATGGGTATTTCCTACATCGATGACGAGAAGCTTAATCGACTTTCACCACCTTCCTGAGCACTCGTACAATGGGGAGGACGATGATCGCAGCAATAATTAATTCCAAAATCCCATTGAGGAGGAAAATGGGCAGCACCTGTTCCCAGGTGAAGTACTTCATGAGCACCATGAGACCCAAGACTCCAACGGTATTGGTAAAAGTTCCGCCCAAACTCCCGATCACGATTCCCAACTCACTTCTTTTCATCGTCACCCAGAGGAGATACGCAACCACACCAATGGCAATCCGGGGAAGGAAACAAGCTACTAAATTCCCCATAAAAAGATGCATGGTGAAGAACGCTAAAATACACCCCACCAAAGCACCAACCACAGGACCGCCCATGATCCCTCCTATTATAGCAGGAATGTGCATAGTCGTTGCATAGGTAGAGAGGTTAGGAACCGGGATCAAACCGAGAGGAGTCAAAGCGAGCACTCCCGAAATCGCACCCAATACCCCCGCCAAGAGAAACTTGCGCCAAGACAATCGCCACATGAAAAACACCTCCGTTCCAGTTCTCTCAAAGATACCGGACGATTTTTTCCTCCACACTCGCCCCTCGCTGTCTTACGATCAGCGGGACACGCTACCAACCGGAATACCTGCAACACTTTGTGCCTTCATTACCGAAGCAAGCACTGCCTCGGTAACGCTGTGATAGATCCCCTCGAGGAGAGGGAAATATCCTACCGATTTTTTTCTCGGTAGTGATACTAAAAATATGACATCCCCATCGTAGAGGGTGGCAAAAGGGCGGATGCAAGTAGCCAAGGCGGAATGAACGATTTCCCCGAGACCCCAAAGCATCTCGCGCGATATTTCAACCTCAAACACTACCACCGTCAAGGTGGTGTTGAAAGGGGAAAAAGACCGTGTTTCTCTCTCTTTTTTTTCTATCCCGGCGAGCAAAACCCCGGAACGAGGATGATAAACGTTTCCCAGGGAATTGGTGACCACAAAGCTCAAAATCCGTGCTCCCTCTACCACCGCCTCGCCCTTCCCAAAACCCCCCTTCACAGCGTGGGTTATCCCATAGAGCTTACCTACCGTAGCTCCGGTACCGACACCGATACTTCCCTCTTTCGCGTCTCCTCTTGCCTCACAACAAGCTTCATAACCCCATTCGGCTATGGGAAAAGCCCATTCCCCTACCTCTAAGTCGTATATCACCGCTTGCGCCACAATGGGAACAGGCCCGGCAGGAGTCATGAAACCCCTCTTTCGCTCCCGTAAAAAGGTCATAACCCCTTCACTTGCCGCAAGACCAAAAGCACTCCCCCCACTCAAGACAATGGCGTCTACTCCTTCTACCAAACGCCCTGGGAAAAGAACCGGTGTTTCTCGACTCCCGGGTGCACCTCCCCTCACCGTGGCTACCGCTTGGTTGGGGCGTTCAAAAAGGAATACCGTACAGCCGGTCGCCTTTCTCTTATCATCTCGATGGCCAACGAGCACATCCATAGCACGCCTCTTCTACGACAACCGACAACCACAGTACGGACAGAGTTTGAAATCGGGAGAAATTCTTCGCCCGCACTTGGGACATACTCCGGTAACTTCTTCGGGTTCTCCTCCCTCTTCTTCTCCATAGCTCGCTTTCGCTCTTTCAAATTGTTCTTGCCATGTCTTCACATCGATCATGCTGTCAAAATAGAGTATTTGATCCCGTCCCCACTCGTCAGTATAGCGAACCGTCAAATACAAGGGCTTCCGGCTCAAACGCTGATAACGTGCTACCCGACTACCCATCTCGGTGGTGAGGAAATCCCGCTCGGTAACGGTATCGAAAGAGAGCACGCGCTTCAAGGGGATACGAAAGACCACTTTTTCAAAGGGCATGGTGAAACCAAAAATATTGGGCCCTTTTTCGAAATTTTCGAACCAGAGGCTCCGCGACATCAAAAAAAGGAGGCCATCCGTAACCCGTTCAAAACGAGGATGGCCTCCCAAATAGCGTGCAAATCCGGACACAATTCTTATTTCTCCGAATTCTTGTTCCTTTGCTCGCCAAAACTCTTCTACCGCGACTTGGCTCCCCTTGCGCCTTGATCCCCACAGGAACCCAATGAGGAGCAAAACCCCTAAGATGAGCGCGTAACCGAAAATATTCATAACGCGCTCACTCAAGAAGCTGAAGTGCCATTCTTATTACTACTCGATGAAGTTCCACAGGTCGAACAATTGGACGAAGAACAAGTACTACAACTGGAACTGGAGCTCGTCTTACTCTCTGAACCACGATAATCAGTACAGTAAAAACCCGAACCTTTAAAAACCAAACCAACTCCTTTACTGATAAGCCTCTTCACCCTACCTTTACATGAAGGGCACTGCCCGATTGGCTTATCGCTAAAGGATTGGAATTCTTCAAAGATCTTGCCACACTCTAAACACTGGTATTCGTAGATCGGCATCAGTACCACCTCCCAAGAGGCGCAAACCTGGCGAGGTACCTCGCCAGGTTTGCGCCTCTCCCCCTCTATTATATCACCTTAGTATTCCGGCGTAGGAGGCACAGGAGGAGTTTTTTCCTTTTCCGGAATCTCCGTTACCACCGATTCAGTGGTTAACATGACCGATGCAACGCTTGCGGCGTTCTGCAAAGCAGTACGCACTACTTTGACTGGATCGATAACTCCAGCTTGAATCATGTTGACAAATTCACCGGTGAGAGCGTTGAAACCTAAGTTGACATCACTGGATGCCTTAATTCGCTCTACAATAACCGAGCCTTCTTCGCCAGCGTTTTCTGCAATCATTTTTGCCGGTTCTTCTAAGGCTTTGCGGACAATGAGAGCTCCAATCTTCTCATCGCCTTCGAGCTTCAATCCATCAACAGCCGCCTGGCAACGAATCAATGCTACTCCACCACCGGGAACGATACCTTCTTCAACTGCAGCTCGAGTGGCGTGCAAGGCATCTTCCACCCGTGCTTTCTTCTCTTTCATCTCTGCCTCGGTTGCCGCGCCAACCCGAATAACCGCTACACCACCAGCAATCTTGGCTAACCGTTCTTGGAGTTTCTCTCGGTCATAGTCGGAAGTAGTCTCTTCAATCTGTTTCTTAATCTGGTTCATACGGGCTACGATGTTCTCCCGCTTGCCAGCTCCTTCAACAATGGTGGTATTCTCTTTATCGATGACCACTTTTCGAGCTTGACCCAAATCTTCGATGCCTACATTTTCCAACTTAATGCCCAAATCCTCGGAGATGAAGCGACCACCGGTCACGATAGCGATGTCTTCAAGCATAGCCTTCCGACGATCACCAAAACCGGGTGCCTTCACTGCCGCGCAACTGATAACTCCCTTGAGCTTGTTCACCACCAAAGTGGCCAGAGCTTCTCCTTCTACGTCTTCAGCAATGATGAGGAGAGGTTTCCCTCGCTGTACTACTTTTTCAAGGAGCGGTAAGAGGTCTTTCACTGCGGAGATCTTCTTCTCGTAAATCAAGATGTAGGGATTCTCCAGAACTACTTCCATGCGCTCCGGATCGGTAATGAAGTAAGGAGAGAGATAGCCTCGGTCAAACTGCAAGCCCTCTACCACTTCCAGAGTGGTCTCTAAGCCTTTAGCTTCCTCAACCGTGATGACTCCGTCTTTTCCAACTTTCTCCATGGCATCAGCAATGATCGATCCAATGGATTCATCATTGTTTGCAGCAATAGCAGCAACTTGAGCAATCTCTTTTCGATCACTGACTTCCTTGCTCATCTCTTTGAGTTTCTTCACCACTGCTTCAACCGCTTTATCAATACCTCTCTTCAAGAGAACCGGGTTAGACCCAGCAGCGACATTACGTAACCCTTCACGGTAAATGCTCTCCGCCAATACTGTTGCGGTAGTGGTTCCGTCACCGGCTACATCGCTGGTTTTAGAAGCAACCTCTTTCACCAATTGAGCACCAACATTTTCGTTCGGATCGGAGAGTTCAATCTCTTTCGCCACCGTTACTCCGTCTTTAGTAATGGTAGGAGAACCGAATTTCTTTTCGATGATAACATTTCTGCCCTTAGGACCAAGAGTAATCTTAACTGCATCGGCGAGGATTTTCACACCCCGCAAAATAGCTTGCCGTGCTTCTTCTTCAAATAAGATCTGTTTGGCCATATTCACGAACCTCCTTCCTTCCTCCTCGGTTTAATCTTCGATAATGCCTAAAATATCGTCTTCGCGCATAATCAAGTGCTCTTCTTCGTCTAATTTCACTTCGGTACCGGCATACTTTCCAAAGAGAACTTTGTCTCCTTCCTTGACTTCCAAGGGCTTACGGTTTCCGTTTTCATCAATTTTGCCCGTACCAACCGCGATCACTTTTCCTTGCTGAGGCTTTTCTTTGGCCGTATCTGGGAGAATGATACCACCTTTCCGTACTTCTTCTTCTTCAAATCGTTTGACCAAAATTCGATCTCCAAGTGGTTTAATTTTCATACGGTGTTCACCCCTTTCTCGTATTTCCCTACTCGGTCACTCTCCTATTGTAATCAGAAAATTTGCTTTGGCAAGTTATAGCAAAATCAATCAAAGTCAATTTTCTGTCAAAAAGTCAAAAAAAGCGGTCTGTTGTGTGACATTAAGTCAAAAGCAAGGAAAAGAAGGTGGACAAAATGTCACAAAAAAGTTTTCTCATCCCTCACAAATTCTCTTCGCCCAAATTATAGCGTTCCATTTTTCGATATAGAGTTCGAAGACTAATTCCCAATGCTTGGGCGGCTTTGGTTTTGTTGAAGCGATGAAATCTTAAGGTCTCGCGGATGAGAATTTTTTCCACCTCTTCGAGCGGCATACCTACTTTAATTCCTAAAACTCCCTCTCGGTAGTCACCTCTTTTAATATGCTCAGGAATATCTTCTAAGGTCAAAATATTCCCCTCGGAGAGAATAACCATCCCCTCCAAGGTATTGCGAAGCTCAATCACGTTTCCCGGCCAGTGATAGTCAATCAATACCCGCAGTGCTTCCTTTTGAATCTTCATCGTTTCTTTTCCACTCTCCTCGGCGATTTCTCGCAAGAATTGTTCGACTAAAAAGGGAATATCCTCTTTCCGTTCGCGGAGAGGGGGAATATCGATTTTCACTGCACTCAAAAAATAGTAGAGATCCCCACGAAAGGCTCCGCGGGCAACTTCATCTTCGAGAGGGACTTCCGAAGAGGCAATGACCCGGAGATTACCCATCTTTCTCCCAAAACGATATTCTTCCAGGAACTCTAAAAGCTCGGTTTGATAGGGATAGGGGAGAAGATGTACATCTTCAAAATACAGAGTGCCTTCCTGAGTATCAGTAAGAACGTATTTCTTTCCATTTTCTACCAGTATGCCATTCCGAAAAAAATCTTGGGGGAGGGTGCTACACAGAATCTTTAAGAATGGTTCCCCACGAGAGAAGGCGTACTGATGAATGGCGCGGGCAATCATTTCTTTACCGGTTCCCTGTTCACCCACAAGGAGAATGGGGCGTCTGATTTGAGAAATCTGCAAAATAAAGCTAAACACCCGTTGCATTTTTTCAGAAACCCCGGTAATACCGGCAAAAGAGAAACGATGCACCATGCGCCGTTTCAGGTCCTTATTTTCCTCTAAAAGCGCAAGATGCTCTTCGGCTCGTCTTACCACAGAAAGAATCCGCGAAGGAGTGAAAGGAGGCGAAAGATACTCGTAAATTCCCTTGGAGAGGAGTTCCCGAATGCGGAAAGAATTCTCTTCGTTTCCCATAACAATGATGACCATTTCCGGCAAACGCTGTCGAGCAAAAGAGAGGAGTTCTAAACTGTTCTCCCGTAAAATCGGTTCTCGTACTAAAATAATGTCAATTTCCTCTTTTTCGAGACAATTCATAGCCAAAATCCGGTCTTTAATGGCAATGACGTAGTATCTCTCTTCGCGGAGAATCGTCCCTATTTTATCCCGCAAGAGAGCATCTTCTTCGATGAGGAGAATCTTTCGCACTCCACTTCACCACCTAAAGCGTTACCATCGCTCCGTTCTGCTCTAAGGATTGTTGAGCTGCGATCACCGTTCGTAAAGCCAAGAGCGCTTGTTCGGGGGTACCGTGTTCGATCGCTCTGTGATGTTCCACACAATCAAAGAAATACCGAAGTTCTGAATAATAAGGATCTTCCCCTGCCACGGTAATTTCTTCCCGAGACTTTCCTTGACGGTAAACAATGATGGGGTTCGCTAAAGCGCGTTCCTCGATATTGACCCCGGCGCGAAAGGTCCATTCCAAAACCCCCGTTTCTCCGAGAATACGGTATCCACAGGTAAAAGGAAAATCTCCTTGCATCATCCACCCTCCTTGAAGACTGGCAACGACACCATTTTGATACCGTACCGTGGTAAAAACGTGATCCCACGATTGTCTCACCGAGCGCACTCCCCGCGCCGAAATTTCTTGAGGCACTCCCAAAAGCCAATTGACATAATCACAATCATGGATGTGCAGGTCAATCACCGCACCACCACTGAGTTCCGGCTTCAAAATCCAACTATCTACCGACCACGCGGGAGAAACACTCAAGCGAAATGCTTCTACCGCAAGAGGCTTCCCAATCACACCTTCCTCAAGTAATGTTTTGGTCCGCACATACTCCCCCCAGAAACGAAGGACGTGCCCAACCATGAATTGTACCCCATTTCGCCGACAGGTCTCGTGCATCGCCAAGGCATCGGCTTCTTTAAGGGCAATAGGTTTTTCACAAAATACATGCTTTCCGGCATTTGCAGCCATTTCGGTGTATTCCCGATGTAAAAAGGTGGGGAGACAAACATCGACAATATCCACATTCTCCTGTCTCAACAATTCTCCAAACGATTCATAATGAGGAATGGCATACTTTTCCCGAAAGAGAGAAGCCTTTTCCGGATGAATTTCGAAAAAGGCGCACACTTCTACCCCTTCTATCCTCCGCCACGCTTCCATATGTACCGAAGCGATAAAACCTGCACCCAAAAGAGCCACTCGCTTCATGATTTTTCCCCCTTTCTCATCACTTCGCAAACCTTACGCACGTATTTCTCATACGAACAACGTGGGCGGGGGTCAAAAGCACAGTAAATCTCTATCGCCCGCCCTTCATCAATTTGTCTCTCTCTTCGCTCTTCCAAAAGATGGGCCACAATTTGAGCCTGACTTTGAAATTGACCCATGGCTCTCTGGACGTTTTCTTCTGCTTCGATCGGCGCAACCAGAGCTCGATTCGCCCGGAGTGACAACTCCGCTCCACTCAAGAGAGCATCCTCGGGAGAGAAATCGCTCCACACCGCGTATTGCAAAAGCGAGCGCACCGCCGAAGGTTCTCCCCAATCAATAACCACCGGGTCTCCGGCCTGAGGGGCATCAAAAGCACCTACCATAAAAGTTGCCAAGTGATCTAAATGCTCCCGATATCCGTTGGGGAGAAGGAGTCGGGTAATTCGCAAGCGGCGCAAAAGGGGGAGTACTTCTTTCAGTGTTCCTTCACCGTTCTCCAGCTTCCAACCGATGAACGGCCAAACACTGTAATCGTCGTAATCAAGACGATGAATATGAAGAGAATCAATCCCGAGCTGCGCGTAAGCGAGAAGCGTTTCCCGACTCCGGAGAGCGGTGATGATCGGCTTGTGTTCGATGGAGCTATACCCCCCGGAACCATTGCAGAAAATAATCACGTGTACCTCCCCTCCGAAGAGAGGAATGGCTTGCAGGAGATATCCAGGACCTAAAATGCCGTCGTCATCATGAGGGGAAAAAATTGCCACCCGTTCGTCACCCTCTCGCCATGCAGGAAAAAGGGTTCCAATTTCATGACTCAAGGAATTTTCTCGTAAGTCACAAAACAGAAAATCATTGCGTTGCATTCTCGCACCTCCCCTTCCTGCTCGTAGTGTATCACGGGTTTTTCACTATTGCAAAATTTCTCTCCGTGGAGAGGCGAAATAAAAAGTGACCCCCTCGGTTTATAGGGGATATAATTGGAGAAGAGGTGAAAAGAATGAAAAAAATTATGCTCTATGCGTTGAGTACCTGTCCATTCTGTAAAATGGCCAAAAAATTCTTTGAAACGAGACAAATTCCCTTTGACGCCGTCGATGTAGACCTCTTAGAACCCGAGGAGAAAGAAAGAACGGTACAAAAAGTACAAGAAATATCGGGGAGGAGAGCTTTTCCGGTAATTGTCATCGGGGAAATAGTCATCGTAGGATATGACGAGTTGCGTATTAAGGAGGCTTTGCAAGAATGAACGCTTCAGAGAAAATCCTCTGTCCGGTATGTCGAATTTCTTTCCTTTTGAAGGAGGCAAAGGAAGAAGGAAAAACAGTGATCTGTCCAGTCTGTGGGGCAGTGCTCACCCTCACCAAAGCCGAGGATACGTGGACCTTACAGAGACCGGTTCATCTCTCTCCCCAGGAAGAAATCCGGGATCGAGTGGAGAATTTCGCCCGTCTCCGCGGGTACCATTTCAATGAATTGAAAGAACCACTGATCGAGGGGTTACTGAAAAAACACGACCGTTACGGAGACTTCTACTGCCCCTGCAAAATCGACAACATTCCCGAAAATGTCTGTCCCTGCCTTGAGACCCGTAGCGGCAGCGTCGAAAAAGACGGTCGGTGTCATTGTGGGTTGTTCTGGAAATAAATGGGGAGGGAAAGGGAACTTCCTCCTCATTCAAAACATAAAAAGGAGGCTGCCTGCCGGTCAAAGGTGATAGAGAATGCCGGTGGCAAAAACAACCACCGGCGCTTCCCTAATGGACGTCGGGGAAAACTGTTTTGCCTCGTCCTTTTCACCTATGAAAATGTTTTCCCGTATCGCCTTTCATGCGTTTCACAATGAGGGGAATGAGCATGAGTTGGAGTACCATCCCTGGCAACGCGGTGACAAATAAATTTTGCAGGGAAAGATAGAAGGAGAATTGCCTCCCCAAAAGTACCCCTAATATGAACCAGCTGGCTCCAAGGTAGACCCCTCTCCCCAAAAGAAGAGCCATGAAAAGCGCTGCAAAGCTCTGCATACGATGATGGAAAAGCGCTACCAAAGCCCCGTAGCTCCCCAACTCTACCATCATGGGAAGAAAAATCGGAAACGCAGGCATCCCCAAAAGGAGAAAGTTCAGTAAGGGTAATACTGCCCCTAACAAAAAAGCACTCCCAACATTGGGCAAGAGGAAACCACCCAAAAGCGCGGGAAAATGCATGGGTAAAAAGACGTTTCCCGCGATCCCTAAAACATGGAAGAGAGCCGGCAATACCACACCTAATGCCACAAGCACTGCTATTTGGGTAAGAGAAAAGGTCTTAACCGTCACCCTTTCCATTCTCATTTCCTTTCTCTCATGCCATATCGATAACTACATCGTCAGCGACTCCGCCGAGCATGGTATAGGTGCCGGGAAGGGTTTGCAGAATAGAGGCGGGAACCAAGGTGTTCACCCGACCGTGAGCAGCTAAACGAGCGATGAAACGTTGCCAACTCACTCCTCCGCCTATATATCCATCAAGCCAGAAACTGCGATCTTTGGCGTTCACGATTTGCGCTGGACCGATGGTATTCGCGTAAGGTGGAACCCACGACCAGTCACCGCTAAAAGAGTGTAAGGCGTTCTGCATGATGGTCATGGGGTGGAGTTCCACATGACGCGGACCAGCTTGCTTGAAGGATTCTAAATCATCTCCAAATTCAAAACCCAAGTGCGCTTCCCAAAAAGCAATGTGACCACACCATCCTACCCCACCGTAACAACAATCCGCACCACCCAAGTCATCGATCATGCGAGCATAATCGGGAAGAGCTTTTTTGGTGGGAAAATGGATATTTTTCTCCGGCGGACGAAGCTTCGGGTCAATACGGCCGAAGAAATTTTCCCACATCGCTTTCTGAAACGAACCTCCCCAATCGAGAAGAGCGGTGTTACCTTCTTCATCGGCATATTCGTCCATATTGAAGGTGTAAAGATGGTCCAAAGGAATGCGAAAGGCGTTAATCATGCTCGCGGCATAGAGATACTGCGGTACCGGACCAACCGGAAGAATGAACACCAGTGTTTCTCCTCGTTCTCGAGCCCGCACAATTCGCTGCACAATATCTAAGGCGAACTGAAAGTAAAATTCATCTTTGTCCTCGATCACCCGGATGCGAAATTCGGGATTAGGGTGTTTGGTGATTTCTGCTTTCTTGATTTGACGAACTCGTTCACACTCAGCACGATCTTGGAAAGGAATGAATTTGGCTAAACCATACCGAAAACTCATGAGCACTCCTCCTCATCGAATTCATACTTCTATTATAGAGGAAACGAAAAATTTTGCCTTCCCCACCATGTTCTATCTCTTTCCTCCTTGACACCCACGAAAGAGTGGCTTAAAATTTCATCCTGGAATGTCTCCTTTCTCACCTTCCTTACACACTCCTCGAGGGATGATCTGAGGGGGACTTTCCCAAATCCCAAAACTCTATTCTATTAAGGGGGCATTTTTATGTTGCACAGTCTCAAAACCAAACTCTTACTCTGGTTCCTCATTCTCACCGTGTGTCCGCTGGTAGCAGTTACCTATTACTCTCTCTTGAGCTTCCAAAGAGACATTATGCAGGAAGTACAAGAGGATAGCACCACTTTAGTGGCGACCGTCAATGAATCCATCGATAGCTGGTTACAGGAAAAAATTGGACGATTGCAGAAA
>OGCI01000834.1_pt1 | contig 30715 bp, 32 predicted proteins | sample 1570021 | NCBI WGS metagenome assembly OGCI01 (sample SAMN06264664, study PRJEB24512) | hot springs metagenome | isolation source: Hot spring water | place: South Africa: Tshipise | collected 2015-06-21 | reverse complement strand
GATGGGGGCTATTGGTGCGACAACCGGAGTAGTGCCTGCCATGACGCTGGCTCCCGGTGGCCTTCAGGGAGCCGTGATTAGCGACAATATCACCACCACGCACCTGATGAACATTAAACGGCTTGCCTATGAAATTACCCCACCCCCGCCAGCGGCTTATACGCTTGCACCGGATGTAAAAGGTGGAACAGCCAGTGGTACTCCGGCAGTCTTGAGCAATGCGGAGATTGAGGAGATCGTCCGGCGCATCCTCGCCCAGTGGGATGTTCGTCGGTGAAGGACTGGCTTATCAGGAGACTGAAACAAGATGGCTGATACACAATGTCAGGCAATTACTAAAAGCGGGAAAAGATGCCAGAATCCGGCTATACCGGGTTCAAAGTACTGTCGTCTGCCCAGTCATCAGGCATTGGCGGTTAGCGAAACGGCTTCTCCATCATCGGATGCCGCAGTCTCACCTGAAAGCCTGAGTGACCAAACGACACAATCCAATAAAGATGAAGCTCCTCAGATATCGCACTCGTATGAGGAACCAAAAACACAACATAAGGAGATTGCTATGACTATTCAAATGATTGCTCTCGGTATGATCGAGACCAAAGGACTTGTTGGTGCCATTGAAGCGGCAGATGCCATGGTTAAAGCAGCCAATGTGAAATTGATCGGCAAGGAATACATTGGCGGTGGATATGTTACCGTTATGGTTCGGGGAGATGTGGGCGCTGTCAAGGCTGCTACTGATGCCGGCGCTGCAGCGGCGCAACGGGTCGGGGAATTGGTCAGTGTTCACGTCATCCCGCGCCCGCATAGTGATGTGGAAATGATCTTGCCGAAAGTCTCTGAATAATTGGAACAAGTCTTTTTGCAGGGGTGGGAAAATCGTTTTTCCTAACGGATTTTCCCACCCTCAAAGCCTGCTCGACTTATACCTTTTGCCCTAAAAGGTAAAGAGTATGTGGCTAGTTATAAAGGAGACGATGGAACATGCCCAAGAAATGCTATACAGCGCAGGATATCAAGAATCTGGCAAATCAAAATATCCTGGAGTTACGACTTAAAAAGGGCGATTTAGTCACCCCGCTGGCGAGAGATCAAGCGCGAGAAGTCGGGTTGAGCATTATCGAAGCCGAAGAGGTGTCTTCCCCTCAACAGGTTCCTGCATTTACCTCTTCCCCTTCGGGTTCTGTTGGACTGGAAGAGCAAGTCCGCCAAATTGTGTCAAAATTGCTTGAACAGAACAACCAACCGAGTACTCCATCTTCCCGTTCGGTGGTACATGTGGATGGGCGTTCATTGACCATGCCTCCATTCCCCTTTGAAATCCATCGTCCTGAAATGGATGTCCGTTTGGAAGATGTCATTACTGCTCAGCATGGTTCACCGATGGCGGCTGGGTTTATGTCGCTTCACAAGGGGAGCTTCCCGTGGACTCTTACCTACGATGAGATCGAATTTGTCATTGAAGGAGAATTGCACATTGTTACTTCGCAGGGAACCATCGTAGGGAAACCCGGGGATGTCATTTACATTCCTAAAGGGACACAGATTTCATTTAGTACCCCTCAGTGGGCGAAGTTCTTATATGTGACCTATCCTGCTGAATGGGCGGGTTGAGCAGGAAAGAAAGGCTACTTCTATGCCAATTGTAACTGAAGCCCAACTTCGTAATCAAATCCGGCAGCCCCAAAAAGGGATGACTGTGCGGCTTCCGGCAGATGCACGGCTTTCACCTTCTGCGCAGGATTTCATAAAAGAGTGGAACATGGAAGTTACCTTTGAAGGCGAATCGGTTAATTTGCCGGATTCTAAACCAATCGATTCTCCTGCCAAACCTGCGTGGGATAAACCGGGGGAATTTCCGGTTGTCTTGACGGGTGACCTGCCGCGCTGCACCACCTGTGGAATGCCCGTAAAGCCGAAGCCAGATCACATGACCCAGCTGGACAGTCAGCATTTTGCTCCAAAAACCCATCCCCGCATTCGCTTTCGGGGGAAAATGGACAGCCTTCATGCTCTGTTTTTGCTGGTGAGTGCGCTGGCAAGAAGAGAGAAGCGAAACCGGTTGGCTGAACTGTTAGGTACTCTGGCGGCTTACTGTCGGGAAATTTCTAGCGCCGAATACAACCAGCGTAAGGTTGCTCCATTGGAGATGGATGGCAAAAGCGATGACGAATTGCGCAAAGCAACCCACACACCAGAGGAGAGTATTGGCATCTCCCATATTGTTCCCGGATCACAGGACCCCGAGTTGCTTCTCTGGCTCAACTGGTTACGTTCCCAGGTTCGCGAAACCGAAATCGTTGCATTGGAAGCCTTTACAGTTTATGAAGCCACTGAACCGCAAGAACCTGAACTGATAAAAGCGGTCAATCGCTTGAGCAATGCGGTCTATTATCTGGAATTGCTGTTCGCTGCTGGAAAACTGGAAAAGTAAAGACTGATGAACCCGAACCTGCATGCTATCCTGAAAGAAGCTGATCAAGCCATCCTGCGCCATTCTATCAATGGATATCGCGGGAGAGTTCGCTGTGGGGTTGATCTGGGAACGGCTTACGTGAGCCTGTTTGTATTAACCGAGGATAACCAGCCACTGGTCGGAACCTATCAGTATGCTGAAATCGTTCGAGATGGCTTGGTTGTGGACTTCGGTGGGGCGGTTGAACTGGTGCGTAAGTTGAAGGCGGAATTGGAGGGCAGACTGGGATTTGAATTACAATCGGCGGCAACTGCTTACCCTCCCGGTGTTCCCATTGCGGAGGTGCGTGCCACACGCTATGTTCTTGAAGCAGCAGGGTTAACCTGTTCTGCGCTGGTGGATGAACCTACCGCGGCAAATGCTGTTTTGGAAGTCAAAAATGGGGCTGTGGTGGATATTGGCGGTGGCACCACTGGTATTGCCATTATTCAAGAGGGTAATGTAATCTACACTGCAGATGAACCAACCGGTGGTACTCACTTTACCCTGGTGATTTCCGGGGCGCTTAAGATCCCCTTTGCCGAAGCCGAAGCCCGAAAAATAAACCCGGAAGAACAAACTCGTTTATTTAATATCGTTCGTCCTGTAATGGAGAAGGTAGGTACAATTATTCAGCAACACATTCAACCATACCCTGTAGATTGTATTTATTTGGTGGGGGGGACCAGCGCTTTTAAAGGAATTGACAGGGTGATCGAAAATATTACAGGGGTAAAAACGGTAGTTCCTGGGAACCCCTTGTTTGTTACCCCGCTGGGGATTGCGATGAACGATCAACTTTCTTGACGAGGAGCACATATGGCGGATCAATTCGAACTGCGAGCTTATTGCTATCTTGACCGAATGCAACCTCAATATGCTGCATTTGTAGGCACTATCACGCAAGGAGATCTACCAATTGAAGGAATGGCAAGCCTGTACGTGGAGATGGCACCAGGCAACTGGGTTTTTCGAGTGGTGGATATTGCAGTGAAAGCAACGGATGTTAAACCGGGTGCTCAAATTGTTGAGCGCGAATTTGGTATGTTTGAAATCCATTCGCTCTCCCAGGAAGATGTTATTCAGGCAGGCCAGGTGGTTCTGGAACAACTGGGGCTTAAAATCACCGATCGTAAAAAACCTGAAATTGCTTCCCTTCAGGTGATTACCAATGTCAATCCTTATCAGGCACAATTATTAAATCGCTTTGCACGAGGTATGATGTTGGTACCTGGCCAGACGATGCTGGTCCTGGAATGTGCTCCTGCGGCTTATATTAATCTGGCTGCTAACGAAGCCGAAAAAGCCGCCCCAGTTAATTTGATGCATATAAGTTCCGTAGGCCGTTTTGGCCGTTTATGGATGGCTGGCACGGAAGCCGATATCCTGGCCGCACGCGATGCGGCTGTCACAGCGTTGAAAGAAATTGAAGGGGTTGCTTAGAAAGTGAGGCAGTATGGCAAAAAAATTCCTGACTGCCAGAGATATTGATTATCATGCTGATCAGGGCGTAACCGAGATCCATGTGGGTGATGATTTAGTCGTCACCGATTTAGGACAGGAAAGAGCCAGAGAGCGGGGAATTCGTTTAATCCGCTTACCAGCAGGTGAAAAAACACCTCCTCATCCGGAGTGTAAGGACGAAAAGCCCAATGAGGATGTGCTCCAACAAGTTCGTTTAGCAGTCATTGCACGTCTTGGTGGCACGCCAGAAGGGTTGGATCAAATCATTCACAAGATATTGAATGGAAAATAACTTAAGACTCGAATTTACCGTTTCTAAGCCAGAAATCAATCTTAGCGGATAATTCCTGCATTTGGGGCAGAAGTCTGCCACTTGAAAGGGGTTTCCCTTCACCAACGGTTCTGGCTATCTCAATGCTTCGTCCAATTACTGCCAGAATAGGCAACTGGATGTTTTGAAACTCTTCCAGTATTTGTTGATGTAGTTTCAAACGTCGATCATACTGACAGATAACTAATCCCAGAATCATCAGATTGGGGTTTAACTCACTACGCACCGCATTAAGACTTTCTATGAAAATGGATACTCCCCGTTTGTCAACAGGAGTGGGCAGGGTGGGAATAAGAACGCCATCCGCTGCATTCAGGGCATTTTCCACCAATAACCCTAAAGAAGGCCCACAATCTATTATTGCCACATCGTATTGATTTACGCTGCTAAGGGCTTTCTTGAGGATATTTTCCCGTCCCATCCGGGTAATCAAGCCGATTTCGGAAATGGACAGGGAAAGTCCTCCAGGAGCAAGATCTAAATTTTCGCTAAGTGGGCGGATAATATCTGACAGCAATAAATTTCCTGGTAAAGCACCGCCAATGACTTCAGCAATACATTGTCCACTACTCTCACCTATCGTTGAAAGAGTTAAACTGGCTTGTGGATCAAGGTCAATCAACAAGACTTTTCTGCCAAGGGTTGCAAGTCCTGCTGCCAGATTAATAGCGAGTGTGGTTTTACCCACTCCCCCTTTTTGATTTGCAATTGCAATTGTTTTCATATTTTTCAGAGTATCAAATGAGATGAGAAAGAATTTTTAAATATTATAGTATGGAAAATGATAAACGTTTTCCATACCTGTAATAAATTTGTGGGTTTTCGTTATAATTCCCCACACAGAATTGAGTGGATCATGCGCATTGCCTTTGTTTCCGATTCATACAAACCATATGTCAGTGGGGTAACGCATTGCATTACCCTGTGGAAACGTGTCCTCGAGGGATGGGGGCATGAGGTTTATGTCTTTTCCTTTGGCGATCCGTCTTTTGACCCCCGGGAATCCAATGTAGTATATTCCCCCGGGATAGCCCTTCCCAATGGCTTTTTTATCGGGGCTGGTTTTTCGCGCCAGGCGCAATCTTTATTGAAAAATATGGATGTGGTGCACTTAAATCATCCATTCCTGACGGGTCCCTATGTCGCCCGTATGCTTTCCGGGTTAAATGTCCCTCTGGTATTTACCAACCATACACGCTATGATCTGTACTTTGACTATTATTTTCCTTTTCTCTCCGATAAATTCCAGAAAAATGTGCTCAGACGGGCGCTCCATTCTTTTTATCAAAAAGTGGATCGGATTATTTTTCCCTCTCGAAGTGTACTGGAAATGCTCTCCCACCTGAATCTGAAGGTTCAGGGAGTGATCATTCCAAACGGTGTGGAGGTCGAACGCCTGCGCGGAGGACAAAAAGAACGTTGTTCTCTCTATAAACCGTTGCAGGGGAAGAAGATGGTTTTATTCCTGGGGCGGTTGAGCGCAGAGAAAAACGCCCGTTTCGTCCTGCAGGCATTTTTAAACCATCTCGAAGATTTCCCCGACACCTGCCTGGTTTTTGCGGGGGATGGCCGTGAACGGGGTGTTCTGGAACAAATGGTGGCTCAAAAGAATGCCCGGGAACACGTGATCTTTGCAGGGAAGATCTCTTATGATCAAGTTCCCGATTATCTGGCTCTGGCGGATGTATTTGTGACTGCCTCTTTGAGTGAAGTTCACCCTCTTACCGTGATGGAGGCGCAGGCGGCGGGAGTACCGGTTGTTGCTGTCCATGCGCCCGGCGTGGATGAAATTGTCAAGGACGGAGAAACGGGCTTCTTAACTACGCTGGATGAAGAAGAATTTGCTCAAAAACTTGCTTTGTTGTGTGGTGATGCCAGTCTGCGCCAGAAATTTCACCTGCAAACACTGACGCATGGAGAAACCTTCCGGGTTGAATATACCGTTCAGCGCCTGCTTGAGGAATATGAAAGGCTTATGGAATGAACACGTATCGCCAGCGTTTAGGTAAATGGGGAGAAGACCTGGCTGTTAAATACTTAACCCAGAAGGGATACATTATCCTGGCGCGGAACGTACGCACGGAATTTGGTGAGATTGACATTGTGGCTCAGCGTGGTGAGACTATGATCTTTGTAGAAGTGAAAACCCGTACCAGCCAGGATTTTGGTTATCCTGAAAGTGCCCTGACGCCACAGAAAAAATCTCACCTGCTCAGTGCCATTCAGGCATATCTGCAGAAAGCCGTGTCTGAACCACCTGCCTGGCAGGTAGATATTCTGGCAATCGAGCGAGAAAAGGGAAAGGAGCCGCTCATTGAGCACTTCGAAAATGCCCTTACGGAATAAGCCCTTGCTGGTGATTGTGGGTCCAACCGCAGTGGGGAAAACGCAGGTTTCTATTGAAATTGCTCGCCGATTGGACGCTGAAATAGTCTCAGCAGATTCCCGTCTGTTCTATCGTGGAATGGATATTGGCACCGCAAAACCTGCTCCTGTCGAACGTCAGGGAGTACCGCATCACCTGGTGGATGTGGCTGATCCCGATGAGGTGTGGAGTCTGGCGTTGTTTCAGCAAGCCGCTCAGCAGGCAATTGCAGACATTCACGCGCGGGGAAAACTTCCTATTCTGGTGGGTGGTACAGGGCAGTACGTGAAAGCCGTCATTGAAGGGTGGCAGCCCCCAGCCCAGCCTCCTCATCCTCTTCTGCGTTCAGTTCTGGAACGGATGGCTGATGAAGAGGGGAAAGAAGCCATGCATTCCATGCTTGCCCTTCTGGACCCCGTTGCCGCTCAGGGAATTGACCCTCGGAATGTTCGCCGCACCATTCGGGCTTTGGAAGTCATTTTTTCTACTGGAAGACGCTTTTCTGAACAGCGAAGAAAGTCTTCCTCGCCCTATCTGGTGCAGATTCTGGGTTTGACCCGTAATCGCAAAACGCTTTATGAGCGTATTGACTCCCGAATTGAAGACATGCTCCAGCGAGGTTTTCTGGAAGAGGTTCGGGCTTTGCTGGAAAAGTACCCGCCCGATTTGCCTGCTTTTTCGGCAATCGGGTATCGTCAGTTGATTGAAGTCCTTCAGGGTTCCAAAACCCTGGAGGAGGCTGTTCTTGAAATCAGGCGCCTGACACGCCGTTACGTCCGCCAGCAGGGTGCGTGGTTCCGCGAAGAAGACCCCCAGATTCGCTGGTTTGATCTGGATCAGGTATCGGTTGAAGAGATTGTGAACTTTGTTATTTTGTGGTGGATGGAGGTTTATCAACATGAATCGTCCCTGGGTTAATCACTATGATGAAGGGGTGCCGCATTCCCTCACCTATCCTTCTTTACGGGTGTTCGATTTTTTGGACGAAGCCGCCAGTCGTTATCCAGAACAACCCTGCACAATTTTTGAAGGTAAAACCATCTCCTATGCCAGAATGTCGGCATTAACCGACGTGTTGGCGCGCGGGTTAATTGCGCTGGGTTTACAGAAAGGGGAGAGGGTAGGCATTCTCCTGCCCAATGTACCTCAATATGTGCTGGCGTATTATGCCACCTTGAAAGCGGGGGGAGTGGTTTCTGCAATGAACCCCGCTTATACACCCCGCGAGGTTGAGTATCAGATTCGGGATTCGGGTTGTGCGCTGGTGATTGCGGGAGAATCCTCCCGTCCGTTAATTGAACAATTACCGCAAGATGTGCCGGTGCGCCAGTGGATTTTTACTTCTCTGGAAGATGCTTTTTCCATTGCGGAATGGCAACCTGATCCTGCGTTCTGTCTGAAAGACCCGGTACGCACTACCTTTACCCTGCAGGAGGTGATGCGCTGGGCTCCTGTTGTGTTGGAGAGAAAGGCTCAGGTTTCCCCCGACGATGTCGCCATCTTCCAGTACAGTGGGGGAACGGCAGGAATTCCCAAAGCCGCTGTGGGCTTGCATCGGAATCTGGTTGCCAACACTCTGCAGTTTCGGGCGTGGCTTTCGGGCATGGAAGATGGTAGAGAGACTGTCTTACTGGCAATTCCCCTGTATCACGTGTACGGCATGGTTGTCGGTATGAGTGTAGGGGCTTCCATGGCGGCGCGCATGGTCTTGATCCCGAATCCTCGGGAACTTCCCAAACTGCTTGAGGCTGTCCAGACCTACCAGGTCAGTTTTTTCCCTGGAGTGCCAACCCTTTATGCTTTGATTAACCAGCATCCTCTGGTTCAATCTGGGGAGGTTAATCTGCGTTCCATTCGGGCTTGCATCTCCGGGTCTGCCCCTTTACTGGAGGAAATTCGTCTTCGTTTTGAAGCCCTGACTGGCGCAAAACTGATGGAGGGGTATGGGCTTTCGGAGGCTCCCACTGCGACCCATTGCAACCCCATGCTGGGTGAAAAACGCCCGGGGTCTATTGGTTTGCCTTTACCTGATGTGGATTGCCGGATTGTCTCGCTGGAGGATGGGGAGACCGATTTGCCCACTGGTGAAGTCGGAGAGTTGCTTATTCGCGGTCCTCAGGTGATGCAGGGGTATCATAATCGTCCGGAAGAAACTCGGGAAACCCTTCGGAACGGCTGGCTGTACACGGGGGATATTGCCCGGATGGATGAGGATGGCTATTTTTACATTCTGGATCGTAAAAAAGACCTGATTAAAGTCAGCGGTTATCAGGTCTGGCCTCGCGAGGTGGAGGAAGTCATTGCTGCCCATCCGGCGGTTCTGGAGGCAGGTGTTGCCGGAATTCCCCATCCTATCCGTGGCGAGGCGGTCAAAGCATGGGTGGTATTGAAACCCGGTCATTCTGCCTCGGCTGAAGAAATTTTTGAATGGTGCAAACAATCGCTGGTATATTACAAAGTACCCATCGAAGTGGAATTTTTAGAACGACTGCCGCGCTCCCCGGTGGGGAAATTGTTGCGGCGGGTGCTGACAGAACCGTACCGTCAGGTGTGACAAGAAAAGAAACCGGGCTGTTTATTCTTGGACAGCCCGGTTTTGTTTTTATCAGTTGTTGTTATTGTTTGAGCCGGCGATGGTCGGGATGGGATTGCGTTTTCGCACCGGCGGAGGGAAGATTTTCTCAAATTCTTCCCGTGAGAGGGTTTCGACCTCAAGCAGGCGTTGGGCAACCGCATCCAGCTTGTCGCGATGTTCCATGAGAATGGCTTTGGCTTTGGTGTAGGCTTCGTTCACCAGCCGGCGGACCTCGCGATCAATTTGCTCGGCGATGGCTTCGGAGTAATCGCGTTGTTCAGCAATCTCCCTGCCCAGGAAGATCAACTCTTCTTTTTGCCCGTAGACCATTGGACCCAGCGCATCGCTCATACCCAGACGGGTGACCATGGTCCGGGCTAATTGGGTCACGCGCTCAATGTCGTTCGAGGCTCCAGAAGTGATGTCGTCAAAAACCAGTTCTTCTGCGGCACGACCGCCCAGCAAACCAATCATATCGGCGAGAATCTTCTTGCGCGGCAGGAGCATGCGGTCTTCTTCTGGCAACGAGAGGGTGTAGCCGCCTGCCATTCCGCGGGCAATGATGGACACTTTCTGTACCGGATCGGCTTCGGGAAGAGCATTCATCACCACGGCATGTCCCGCTTCGTGATACGCCACGATGCGCTTTTCCTCTTCGCTGATGAGGCGGCTCTTGCGCTCTGGACCGGCAATCACCCGTTCAATGGCTTCCTCGAACTCTTCGCGCCCAATCGCCTTCTTATTGCGTCTTGCAGCGAGAATAGCGGCTTCGTTGACCAGGTTTTCCAGATCAGCGCCCACAAACCCCGGTGTGGACCGCGCGATCACACTCAAATCCACATCCGGTGCAAGCGGTTTCCCTTTGACATGCACTTTCAGGATGGCTTCCCGTCCGCGCATATCCGGGCGATCCAGCACTACCCGCCGGTCAAAACGTCCGGGCCGGAGCAGGGCCGGGTCAAGGATGTCGGGACGGTTTGTAGCCGCCATGATGATGATATTGGTATCCGTATCAAATCCGTCCATCTCGACCAGCAACTGGTTGAGCGTTTGCTCGCGTTCGTCATGGCTTCCCCCTAAACCAGCGCCGCGGTGCCGCCCAACGGCGTCAATTTCATCCACAAACACGATGCAGGGGGAATGGCGGCGCGCCTGATCAAAAAGGTCTCTTACGCGCGAAGCGCCCACACCCACGAACATTTCCACGAATTCAGAACCTGAAATGGAGAAGAAAGGCACGCCTGCTTCACCCGATACGGCTTTGGCGATGAGTGTTTTACCCGTTCCCGGAGGTCCTACCAGCAAAACCCCTTTCGGGATGCGTGCGCCCAGTTGAATGAACTTCTGGGGTTCGCGCAGAAACTCCACCACCTCTTTTAACTCTTCTTTGGCTTCATCCACACCTGCCACATCGTCAAAGGTCACGGTTGGATGATCCCCCGTGAACATGCGGGCTCTGGATTTCCCGAAGGACATTGCGGCATTATTGCTCCCCTGTGCTTGTCGGAAGATAAAGAAGAACACCCCGCCAAGGAACAGGAATGGCAGAACATATCCCAGAACAGTCAACACATTTACCCATGCGCTGGGCGGGCGGATTTCAATCTTAACTTTGGTGGGGGAGAGTTGCTCGGGAGTTACTCCCAGATCGCGCAATTGTTGTACCAGGGTAGCGTTGGGTTCGATGTTCGAATCGCGCTGAGTGCCGTCCTGATAAATCACTTTGAGGCGGTATTCGTTTTCCACCAGGCGGGCAACTTTACCTGCCTGAATGTCAGCGGCTACCTGGTTAATGGTGAGTACATCCTGTGTGCTGCCCTGCTGATTGAATTGGTACAGCAGAATGATGATAATTGCCATGAACAGCAGTACATAGATGAGATAGGACTGATTTCTTGAATTCACAGATACCTCCAATAGAGCATCTTTTCTAGATGCTTGAATTGATTATACCAATGACCATGCACCTAATCAATTTGAATTGCAGAGTTGTCTAAAAATCTTATCTATTTCTTATACAAAAATGCTTATTTCTCGAGCGTCTTGAGGGCTTGTTGAATGTGATCACGATCGTGGGCTACCATAAAGGTTACCAGTTCACGAAGGGTGGTCGGTCCAAAGATGGCATGACGGGCGGGACGCTCCCAGGACTCGGGGGGAAGCGTTTCTAGCAGGTTTAGAATTTCCATGCGCGTCTGAATGAATCCCTCTAGCGCTTCCACCGGTTCTTCCTGGTCGCAATACTGCCTTGTAGATGACCATTCATCAGCGTTGACGGCTGGCAGGAAGGGATTTTCTTCTTTCAAAATTTTCCAAAAACGGGGCAAATTGACTTCCCGATCACTGTCCCGTAAATGACAGATGATTTCGGTAAAACACCATTCTGCTGAAGATGGCTTTTGATTCCAGCGTGCGAGGGGCACTGTTCTGCGCTGAGTATCCAGAAAGGCAAGGGTGGCTCGCAGAGACGCTATCAACCCGGAGGAAGAAAGGGGTTGTTGCTGTGTGGTATGAACTCCAATCTGATTCAGGAAAGAATACATCTCTGAGAAACCACCCCATGCGGATGGTGTGGTATTGCCATCGTCGGGTGCTTTCTCGCTCAGCCAGAATGTGGAAATCCCCATTTGACTGGCAGGCTGAATGTCTTCAGTCATGCTGTTCCCCACCATGACGACCGTTTCATCTTTCCAGCCAATCCGGGCAAGGATTTCCGCATAATATGCCGGGTTGGGTTTGGCAAAGTGGAAGGTTTCGTACGAGGTTATCAGGTCAAAAGGTATTTCTTTTGGAGGGAGTCCTGCCCATTCCAGGCGCTGTTCGATGGCGGTAAGCGGAAAAATGGGATTGGTAGCAACCACCACCTTCCAGCCCTTCTTTAATGCCTGCTCAATCAAAGCGATGGCTTCGGGCTTGGATCTGGTGAGGGGTTTGAGTGAGGGGAAAATATCCTGATAGAACGAATGGATAGCCGGTTTTAATGCTTCTTTGCTGACTCCAACTGCAGGATAAAAGGCTTCATCGAAAACATCTTCCAGCGTGCGGAGAGGATTTTGATTGGCGATCATCGCATCGGTAGCGCGCAACAGTTCTTGAATGAGCACTTCGGGTTTGAGATGGTTGGCGAGATGTCGGGAAAGGGCTTTCAGATAGGCGGGCAGGAACCTTTCAATGGAGTTTTCTAAAAGGGTATCGTCCAGATCCATCAGAAGAATGAGTCCCATTGTTTACTCCTTTTGAATGAATGGGGGAAACGGGTGACATTGCCCACAGCCAATATGAGGTTCTTTGACCACCGTTTGGGTTTTCTCGCAGTATGCCTCAATCTGGATTCTTCGAATCAGTCCAAAAAGATGCGATTGAACGTTTGCCTGCAGTTGCATGTGAGGACAGGCATTTGCCAGCACAATCTCTGGCACCGGGCAGGTTTTGCACAAATCGGGACTCCAGTGGTGGGGGGAGGGTTTATTTCCAATCAAGCGGCACTCTTCCTGCTTGCGCCCCCGAAAGTAATTTCCATAAAAATAAGGGCATTCCTTTCCAGCCGGAGTTTTCATTTCACCAATTCCTTTTAGGAAAAACCCTGCCCGGTAGAGGCAGGGTTTCAACCGCTTCAGGGATAGAGAAGATTATACCCGGGTCACGTAGGTGCCTGTGCGGGTATCCACTCGGATGGTATCGCCTTCATTGACGAAAATCGGGGTTTCAATTTCCGCACCGGTTTCCACACGCACCTTTTTTGTGACCCCGGTGGCAGTATCGCCGCGCACTGCCGGTTCGGCATACACCACTTTAAGATCTACGGTGGTGGGCAATTCAATGTCCAGGGGTTGTCCCTGATACAGAGTCAACTTGACTTCCATATTCTCTTTCAGGAAGCCAGCATATTCCTCAACCAGTTCTTTGCTCACCGGCACCTGATCGAAGGTTTCCACATCCATAAAATAGAAGAAGTTTTCATCACTGTACAGGTACTGCACGGTGTGATAGTCCAGGCGAATATCCTGCACGCGGTCGCCAGATGTGAAAGTCTTTTCAATGGTAGCGCCGGTCTTCAAATTGCGGGCTTTAATTCGGATAACCGCATTGCCGCGCCCGGGTTTGTGGTGGCTGTATTCCAGCACCCGCATGAGCTGACCATCCAGTTCAAAAATAACACCTTTTCTCAGATCGTTGACGTCAATCATAATAACCTTGCCCTTCTTAGAGTTAACCAGCGGAATTATAGCAAACGCCGGGGGGAATCGCAAGAACTGGAGAGCCTTTTTTCCATTTTTGTCAACCTTTTTCGGTGGAATCTGGCTTTATTGACGGATTCCCTCTTTAGAAAAGGGGCTTTCTCAACAAGGTTTGTATGGATTCTTATCAATGATTCCTGGTGTTGTTTATTTTGGGAAGAGGATATTGAGTCTCATTGGAAATTGATGTTAAGCACGTGTGCCTGATAAAAAACAGCGCTCGTTCGAGCGCTGTTTTCTGGTGGGGCGAGTGGGAGTCGAACCCACAAGGTGTTGCCACCGGTGGATTTTAAGTCCACTGCGTCTGCCGGTTCCGCCATCGCCCCGGTTAAGAATAATTGTACCGCAACTGAAAGGTGCGTCAAGTTTTTTCAGGAATGAAACCCACATGCTTTCAATAATGCGGCAGGATTATGCCGGAAATCTTCCCAGCGAATATTCCCTCTGGTGATTTCCATGAGCAAATGGGTCAGGGTCTGGTTGATGGGAGTAGGCACGCCTGCCTGTTGACCAAAACGCACCACAGCACCGTTAAGGAATTCCACCTCCGATTTTCCCCTACCGCTCTTCAGGTCAATTTGGAAAGAAGGCATTTTCCCGCCGCGTCCTTTTCCCAGGGCTTGTTGCCATAAAGGCTGACTGAGCCAGATAGGCAGGGAGGAAAGAAAAATCAATCCTTTGACAGGAGTTCCCGGCAGGTTTACCACAGGAATCTTCATGGCACGCATGACCGATACTGCTTCCCGAAGCATGGCAACTTCCAATCGAGTCAGATGGGGGTCAGCGTAAATTTCTGCCGGAGTCATATCCAGAATGGCAGAAGTGGCATTGCCCATAAGATTGGTCAGCATTTTAGACCATTTCATGGCACGGCCATTGGTGTATAACCGCGCACGCAATCCAGCCGCATCCATGACGCCCGCCAGGGTAGGAGCGAGAGGATGCTCATCAGCAATACCGACCCCGCGCAGACGTTCCACCACGATAACCCCGGGTTCCGGTTTTCCCACCGCTGTGGTCACCGTCCCTGAAATCACCCGATCAGTGCCAAAAACGCAGGCAAGGAACATTTCGTTTTCCACCCCATTTTGAAGCGATAAAACGGGTGGCAAAGCCACTGCATACGGCGATAAAGTCTCCAGTAGAGATTGCGTGTCATACGATTTGACCGCAAGTATCCCCAGATCATAGGGTCCAGCCGTAATTGTTTCTTCAAGCGAACTGACGACTTGCAGAGGGAAAATGGAAAACGTGCCTTGCGGGGTTTGAAGTACCAATCCCCGGGATTTCAACGCTTCCGCCTGTTCAGGACGTTCAAGAAAAGTGACCGAATGGCCGGCGAGGATTAGACTTCCTCCAATGTATCCACCAATGGCGCCGGCGCCAAAACACAGAAACTTGAGTTTGGGCGTATGGGGCTTTGCCATGTTTACGTTTCGCTCCAGGTGCGTGCGCCGCGCAGAAAATCTTTGCCATCCATAGCGCGTTTTCCGGCAGGCTGGACTTCCAGTAATACCAGCCAACCATCGGATGCGCCAATGGCAGGGTATCCCTCAATGATCCGCCGCTGTCCTGAAATGGAGTGAGGATCCTTCACTGCCCGTGCACGGTGAATTTTCAGCATTTGTCCGTTCCAGAACGTATAAGCGCTGGGCCAGGGATAATAGGCTCTCACCCGGTTAACCAGTTGATGGACGCTTTCTTCAAAATTCAGGTTACCCTCTTCCTTCTTCAGCATTTTGGCATAGGTTGCCCCTTCTTCCGGCTGAGGACGGGGTTGAAGACGACCCTCCAGATAATCCGGTAAAACCTCCATGAGTAAATCGGCGCCTTCCTGTGCAAGACGTTCGGAGAGGCTTCCGGCAGTGTCATCTGGCAGGATAGGTGCAGTACGTTGTGCAAGGATAGGACCGGTATCTATGCCGGCATCCATCTTCATAATGGTTACACCGGTGACTGAATCACCATGTAGAATTGCCGCTTGAATCGGGGATGCTCCCCGCCATCGAGGGAGCAATGAGGCGTGCACATTTATGCATCCGTATGAAGGAAGGTCCAGTACCTCCTGACGCAGAATTTGCCCAAACGCCGCCACGACGATCAGATCTGGATTCCATGATCGAAGTTTTTCCATTGCTTCAGGAGTGCGTAATTTATCAGGCTGGAAGACCTCAAGTCCAAGTTGTTGCGCTAAAACCTTGACGGGAGGCGGCGTAAGGATATTCCCCCGTCCGGCTGGACGATCGGGTTGTGTAACAACGCCAACCACGGGATAGCGCTCTGCCAGTGCTTTCAGGGTTGGCAAAGCAAACTCTGGGGAACCCATAAAGACTGTTTTGGGTATCATCGTTTGCAAATTGTATCATAACCGTAAAAAGGGGGAACGTAAAAAATTATCCTGAATTTTGTTTGACGGGTGAGAAAATGGTTGTACAATGAGAAATAGTTTAGTCCACATACTCAATTTTTTGGAGGACCCTATGAGCGATCAATTTGAACCCATGACGGATGTCACCAGCGACGATAAACTCTGGACTTTGCTGGCATACATTTTCACCCCGATTATCCCGATTGTCATTTTGTTGCTGGAAGACAAGAAAAATCGTCCTTTCATTAAGCGTCACAATATGCAGGCATTGATTCTGGGGGTTGTGGAGTGGGTGATTAATTTCCTGCTCAGTTTTGTTGTGATTGGCTGTGTGACCAGTGTGCTCACGTTGATTCTCAATATCTATCTGGGTATTAAAGCCAATCGCGGAGAAACTTTTGATATTCCTGTGATCTCAAACTTTGTCCGCCAGCAGGGTTGGTGATTCTGCCCTGAGGTTGAAAGACTTTTTCCAGGCAGTGGGAGTAACCCACTGCTTTTTTATGCCGGGAGAACTTCCGTTCCCTGCTGGGTATCCCTCACCACAAACCCCTTTTCCAGAATCATTTTTCTCAACCGGTCAGATTTCTCCCAGTCCTTTTCACGGCGGGCTTTTTCTCGTTCTGCAACCAGTTGCATAATTTCCGGTGGAATATCATGGACTGAGGTTTGTCCCTCGGTCTGGTGAAAAGAAAGGGCTTGAGTCCAGATTTCTGGAGAAATGTGCCTGGGGGGATAATCCGGTAACCGGACCGGTCCGAGGATTTCTAAAGAAAATGTTTCTCCAGACTGAAATGTTCGTTCTTCATGATTCTGGACAAAGTGCACCTCACCGCGTCCCATAACCAGTCCTTCTCGAGAGTTCAGATCCATGATCAGACTGGTGTGTTCGTCAATGCCAAGAATCGGGGTTTGAGGGGGAAGGTGCTCAAGAAGGATGTCAAAGCGGGGTTTTCCAATGAAGCACCGGCTTGTGTCCACGTCATTTCCCCCTTGATTGTTGTTCCAGTGGGGAATGATGACAAGGTTGAGTCCAAAGGGTTCAAAAAATCCCAGTCCGGGTTTCCAGTGAGGTTCTTCTCCCACTTTAAAAATTTCATATACGGGCAATGCAAGGGAACCCAGTGCGATGGTGGCTGCGCTGGCAACCACCAGAGCCACTCCCAGAAGATGCCTTGCACGGATCCACTCCCACGCCAGGCTGTTTTCCAGTTGCCGCACCGCATAGGTTGGACTTCCGGGACCAAAGAAAATCATATCAGCACTCACTAGGGGCTGAATGATGTCTGGATTGTCCGGACTGAATACTGTTCCCCGCTTACGGGCAGGAATCACTTGAATGTGAGGGTGATAATTTTGTAAACGTTGGGCAAGATAATCGGCTATTCTACCGGCTACCTGAGCGGAGTTAAGTTCAAAGCCGGCAGGGGTTTCGAGAATGGCGATATTGGGGGATTCCCTTAAGGTTTTAAGCAGATACTCAAAGGTTTTTCCCCCCGTTGCGCTGGTTTCGCCAGAGCCAATAAGGACAATTTTTCCCGGTTTCAATTCCACGCTTTTATCTTACCCTAAAAATTCAGGAATGGATTTATATCACCAGCAAATGTCCAAAGTTTCTTAACCACCTCCGCGCTTTTTTGTAATCCGGGTATTCCGTAGAGACAAGGTTCCAGAATTCTTTCGAGTGATTTGGATGGACAAAATGGGCTAATTCGTGGACGATGACGCTGTCAATAATATCCGGCGGTGCCATGATCAACCGCCAGGACAACCGGATGACCCCTCGGCTACTGCAAGATCCCCAGCGGGACCTGGCGTTACTCAATTTGATCTGATAGGTTTGATGGGTAAATTTCTTCTCGAATGCTCTGGCGCGTTCCGTGAAATAGGCGAGCGCTTTCTCCTGATACCAGGAAAGAAACCATTTTCTGGCTTGTTCTGGATCCGTTTTGCGCAACCAGAACCCATCTTCATTCCAAAAAAGAGGCTGAGAAGTCTGATGGGTGAGGTGCAAAGGGTACTCTTTTCCCAGATAAAGAAAGGTTTCCCCTTCGCTGAATTTGTGTTGCGGAACCTGCTTTTTCTGGGTTTGAAATTTCTGGACTTTTTCCTCAATCCAGTTGTGATATTGGGCAAGAATTTCGGGAATCTTGGCTTTGGGATATGTCAACGGCAGGCGCAAAATGACCTGTCCATCAGGGGTAATTTGAATGGCAATTGTTTTACGCCTTGATCGTACAATCTGGACGGATTCCATTCCCATATTATAATGAAATTTATGAGCGGGTTTTCCTCAAAAACACGTCAGTACATCGCCCGGGAACTGGAAATGGCTCTGATATCTCGTCAGCAGGGGAATGAAGGCAGAGCGCGGGTATGTGCCCGGCGGGCGGCTGGTGCAGCGGCAAAGGAATTCCTCATTCGTAAAGGGATCGTTTCGTATCATTTGAATGCCTGGGATGCTTTGAATTTCCTGGCTCAACAGGATTTTCCAGTGGAGATTCAACCTTCCTTGCGCATCCTGACCATGCGTGTGGATGAAAATTTCAGCCTTCCTGTTGAGGCTGATGTGATTCAGGAAGCCCAAAAGTTGTGTGAAATTCTGGAAGCATTCCTTGGAAAGGGAGAGGATGACTGACATGACCGATGAAATTATTGTGTATGGAACTTCATGGTGTGGGGATAGCCGCCGGGCACGGCGGATTTTTGATGAGTATCACATCCCATATCGCTGGGTGGACATTGATGAGGACATGGAAGGAAGAACATTTGTAGAATCCGTCAATAACGGGTTCCGGAGTGTCCCAACAATTGTTTTCCCGGATGGCAGTATTCTCGTGGAACCGCGATCGACAGAGTTAAAGCGCAAACTGGGTATCGAGCCCGAAGGTTAATCCGGGTTTACCCTCTACCTCGCTGGAAGAACCACATCAGGATCAGCCCTGCTGCCAATCCAATGCTCAACAGCGCGGCTCCTCGCCAGCGGGTTGGTTGAACCTCCAGAATGACCCTATCGGGGGTGATGAGACGTTCATTCAATTCCCCGATGAATGCCGGGTCTGGCTGGATGGGCCGCAGGGTATCCTGTAATTTTCGTTCAATTTCGAGAATGCTTTCCGCGGTGGATGTCATAGCGAATCACTCCTCAGTCGCAGGGTATGCCACAATTCCAACCGTACCAGGTCCGAGATGCGAAGCCACTGGAATGGATAAATCCGTAATGATGGCTTCTTTGACATTTAACATTTGCATAATACTTTCCTTTAACTGTTGTGCAGTAGGAAGATCCGCGGCGTGGACAATGGCAACATTAACCGGCGTGTTACCCATGCGAGTTCTGACCTCGTTTAAGATGTGCTCCAGTGCCCGATGTCGGGTGCGGATTCGCTCAGCCATCTCCAGCAAGCCCTCTTTCAAGATAATGACCGGTTTTACATTGAGCAGAGACGCCAGAGCGCTTTGCAGGGCGTTGATTCGTCCGCTCAGTTTGGCAAACTCCAGGTTATCCAGAGTAAAAATCACCACCAGGTTGTTGCGGATATGTTCCATTCTCTTCAGAATGTCCTGGATGGAATACCCCGCCCGTTCCATCAGTCTTGCCTCGCGGCACATGAATCCCACTGCTGCTGAGCCGGCATTGGAGTCAAACACAAAAATCCGGAACTCATTTTTCAATTCATCGGCAGCAGCGCGGATTGTGTTATACGTTCCCGAGAGTTTGCTGGACAAGTGCAGTGAGAGAATTGTATCTCCCTGTTGGGCAATCTGACGGTAAAATTCGACCACTTCTCCCGGCGATGGCAAAGATGTTTTCGGAAAAATGCGGGTCTCGCGGATTAGCCGGTAGAAATCTTCAAACGAAAATCCTTTCCCCGGGGTAATCAATTTTTCCCCTACGCTGATTCGCAGTGGGATCACATTAATCCCATACTCTTCTACCCATGAGGCGGGCATATCGGTTGCGCCGTCTGTCACAATTCTTAACATTTTACTCCTCCGTTTTTTCTATCTCATTGCGCAACGCCAGCAGGGTGCGATGGTACAGGCTCTTAATGGCTCCTTCACTCCGCATCATAATTACGGCAATCTCTGCGTTGGATAATCCCTCCACAAATTTCAGGATTAACAACTGCTGACGTTCCGCCGGTAATTTTCTAATCACTTTCATTAATCGTTCCAGTTCTTGATGATTCATGACCGCATGTTCGGGCGGTTCGCCATGATGCACCAATCGGGGTTGATCTTCGATGGGCACTTCTCGATGACGATTGCTGTCGCGGTGCCAGTTGGCGACCAGGTTGTGCGCGATACGATACAGCCATGCTGAAAAGGGGATCCCTCGATTATCATAGCGCTGAATGTGGTTGAGCGCCCGATGAAAAACTCGGGAAGTGAGATCTTCGGCTTCAAAAGGATTTCCTGTGCGATAGTAAATGTAGTTGTAAATCCGATTCACATAACGCTGGTAAAGTACACTGAAAGCCTCTGTATCCCCTCTTGCGGCAAGCGCAATCACTTCATCCTCATTCATGGACTCCAAAGAGGAGAGATACTTTTCATCACCATTATTAACCCCAACAGGAGGCATTGGTTCCGGCATTTTACCTCAACGGGAGAAGGATGATCGGTTTGGTGGGAGGAAATACAGTCCCCAAGGTCCAGGCGTTGGGGAAACCAATTGGAATCTCATTGCAGGCGTTCATGTGGTAGTCAATGGCTTCGAAATGGATAATCCAAAAGGTTAACCCTGAAAGAGGTAAACCGATACGCTTCTCTATAATGCATTATAAATTTTTCTCTCATTCATGGGAATCAGTAAAACGTTTTTTCCACTCATATAGTTTGTTGATGGCTTCAATGGGGGTGAGGCTGTTGACATCCAGCGCTCTGAGTTCCTCCAGTAAGGGGTTGGTTTCCGGAAACAGCGCCATTTGCTGAGGAGTCACCGGGTCAAGGCGCACCGCCTTACCGGTAGATTGTTCCAGTTCCCGCAGAATCTCGTTGGCACGCTGGATGAGAGGTCTGGGAAGCCCGGCAAGTTGCGCCACATGAATGCCGTAAGAACGATCTGCGCCGCCGGGGGTGATTTTATGCAAGAAAACAACTTTTCCGTCGGCTTCGCTTACAGCCACGTTGTAATTACGCACACCCGGTAAAATTTCCGCCAGTTGCGTTAACTCGTGGTAGTGAGTGGCGAAAATTGTGCGCGCTCGTAAATCGGGATTGTTATGGATGTACTCTACCACTGCCCAGGCAATGGAAACGCCATCGTAAGTGCTGGTGCCGCGTCCAATTTCATCTAATATCAGCAGACTTCGTCTGGTAGCATGATGGAGAATATTTGCCATTTCAATCATCTCCACCATAAAGGTGGATTGCCCGGCGTGAATTTCATCCTGTGCGCCAATTCGGGTGAAGATGCGGTCTACCACACCAATGCGGGCAGTGGATGCCGGTACAAAACTGCCAATTTGCGCCATCAGAACAATCAACGCAGTCTGACGCAGGAACGTGCTTTTTCCGCTCATGTTTGGCCCGGTGATGATGCGGATGATTTCTCCGGGTTCAAAAATGGCATCGTTGGGTACAAAGCGTTCTCCGCCGCTCAGGTAACGCTCCACCACCGGGTGACGTCCGTCGTGGATTTCCAGAACATCTTCTTCCACCACCTCAGGACGGACATACTGATTGAGCGCTGCGGCTTCGCTCAGGGAGAGAAGGGCATCGGTTTCGGCTAAAACCCGTGCCGTCTGGAGGAGGGCGTTCCCCTGCTGGTGAATCTGCTCGCAAATTTCCCGGAAGAGCCGTGTTTCCAGTTCGCGAATGCGTTCCTCGGCATTCAGAACCAGCGATTCATATTCTTTCATTTCCGGGGTGATGAAACGTTCTCCGTTGACGAGAGTTTGTTTGCGAATGTATTCCGGTGGAACCGCATGGGCATTTCCCCGGCTTACCTCAATGTAGTAGCCAAACACTTTGTTGTACCCGACTTTGAGTGTCTTGATGCCCGTGCGCTCTCTTTCGACTTTCTCCAGGTTGGCGATCCACTCGCGGGCATGGCGGGAGGCTTCTATGACATGATCCAGTTCTGCCGAGTAGCCAGGTCGAATCACACCTGTATTCTGTAAAGTTGCGGGTGGATCATCGGTGATGGCTCGCACCAGAAGATCGAGAATATCCGGGAAGGTCGCAATACCTGTTGCCAGTGACTGGAGTGCTGGATGATCTGTGGAAAGAATCTTCAGCAGGTGCGGCAAGATTCGCAGGGTTGCTCGCAGAGCAACAAGGTCTCTTGGGGTAGCATGTCCGGCAATAATGCGGTTTACCAACCGCTCTACATCAGCCAGACTGCGCATTGTGGCACGCAGTTCAGCCCGCAAGAGTCCATTTTGAACAAAGGCTTCTACTTTATCCTGGCGTTGCCGGATGGCTTTCAGGTCCAGCAATGGCTTGCTCACCCATTGCCTCAACAGGCGTTTTCCCATGGGGGTTACTGTGTAATCCAGCACCGAAAGCAAACTGCCTTCAACCTGCCCGTTTCGAAGGGTTTCCGTCAGTTCCAGGTTGCGCCGGGTGGCTACATCCAGCACCATGAATTCGCTCAGAGAATAAGTGGAAAGTCGGGTCAGCAGGTTGAGCGCAGAGGGCTGGGTTTCCCGCAGGTATTGTAACAGCGCCCCTGCCGCACGGATGGCTCTGGGCATTCCTCTCAATCCAAATCCATCCAGCGAGGCTACCTGAAAGTGGGTCAGCAGGGCATCCTGACACCTTCCAGGTTCAAAATGCCAGGTCGCCCATCTGGTAAGGTGTCCCGGAAATCCATTGCCAGGATCAAGATTTTCGGGCACCAGAATTTCCGCCGGATTCAGGCGGATTAACTCCGCTCGCAGGGTAGAAAGAATATCAGATCCGGAAATTTCTGTCACCGCATATTCACCAGTGCTGATATCCACATAGGCAATGCCGGCATGGTTTTCTTCCACGACAATCGAGACCAGATAATTATTGCGATCGCCCTTCAACAGGGTTGGCTCAATGAGCGTGCCGGGAGTGACCACGCGAACAACTTCACGAGGGAACAATCCTTTGACCGGCTGATCGCCTACCTGTTCGCAAATCGCAACATGATATCCTTTTTCGATCAGGCGCGCCAGGTAATTTTCCACAGCGTGGTATGGAATTCCCGCCATGGGTACGCGCACACCGCGCGCCACTGGACGGGAGGTCAGCACAATGTCTAATTCTTTGGAGGCAATCTCTGCATCCTGATCAAAGGTTTCATAAAAATCTCCCAGGCGGAAGAAGAGGATGGTTTGAGGATACTTGCGTTTGATTTCCAGGTATTGCTGTCGGATGGGGGTAACGTCTTCGCTCATTGTTCCTAATTGTATTCAACTTTTGAGGTTTTTCCAGAAAATTCTCCTTGATTTTTTTACCCCTTTTTCAAAAACTGTTCTATAATAACCTCACTATATGAATCCCGAAAGGAGGAACATCTTGTGGCTAGTGTAACCTTTGATCATGTAACCAAGAAATTTGGAGATGTGGTCGCATTGAATGATCTCAACATTAAAGTTGAAGATCGGGAGTTTCTGGTGCTGGTTGGTCCGTCCGGGTGCGGTAAGACCACCGCGTTGCGTTGTCTGGCAGGGCTTGAAGAGGTCACCTCAGGGCGCATTTTGATTGGCGATCAGGTGGTCAATGACATTCCCCCAAAAGACCGCGATATTGCCATGGTCTTCCAGTCCTATGCGCTTTACCCGCACATGACGGTGTTTGATAACATGGCATTTGGTTTGAAATTGCGCAAATTCCCGAAAGACGAGATCAAACGTCGAGTGGAAGAAGCCGCTCAAATTCTTGGGATTGAGACGCTTTTGAAACGCAAACCCCGGGAACTGTCGGGCGGTCAGCGACAGCGTGTGGCGGTTGGTCGGGCCATCGTTCGAGAGCCAAAGGTGTTCCTCTTCGACGAACCCCTTTCGAACTTGGATGCGAAACTGCGTGTGCAAACCCGCGCGGAAATCAGTAAACTGCATCAGCGCTTACAGACGACCTTCATCTACGTGACCCATGATCAGGTAGAAGCCATGACCATGGCAACCCGCATTGCGGTCATGAATAAGGGCATTCTCCAGCAACTGGATACCCCGCAAAACCTGTACGATAAACCTGCCAACCTCTTCGTAGCCGGTTTTATTGGCTCACCGGCGATGAACTTCTTCTCTGCGCGCTTACGCAAGGAGCAGGGCGAGTTAATCATCGACACAGGCGATTTTGCCGTCAAAATTCCGGCAGAAAAGCGGGATCTATATGCGCCCTATGTGGATCGTCAGGTAATTTTTGGTATTCGCCCTGAAGATATCCACAACCCCACTTTTGCCCCTCCAGGTATTCATGCCGCACCGGTGGAAAGCAAGGTGGATGTGATTGAATTGATGGGCAATGAAATTTTCCTCTACATGGTCAGCGGTAAAAACAATTATGTTGCCCGTGTAGATCCTCGCACGCGCTTTAAGATCGGAGATACCGTTCAACTGGTCTTCAACATGGATAATTTCCATCTGTTCAACCCGGCAGCGGACTCCGAAAATCCACCCGCTATTCGGTGATCAGATAAGGTATAAAAAAAGGGCTGTCCATGAGCGACAGCCCTTTTTTTTACGGCGTGTTTTCGGGAATACGTCTCTCAATCCAGATGAGAAGCACTGAAACCAGTAAGGCAAACACACCAACCCAAATGAACGCATCCCGCCAGAAGGGCAGGGGAAAGAGGCGGATAAGGGAGTCTGAGTAGAGAAACAGCCAGGAATTGCCCTCAAAGAAAACTTGATGAAAAGCCGTGAAGAGGGCATTAAAATTGAGCGCAACGCTGACCAGAATCAGGACAATCAGCGCAATCGTGCCTCTTCCACCCCATGAAAAAGCCTCAAACAGATCTTTAAGCCATCTCCGGCGCCATGCCCACGCCAGTAAAATCACATAAATCCCGGATAAGATGGTCCATACTGTAATCATCTGCTGGACGAGGATTTTTACATCCAGCATATGTTGCAGTTCCCGATCGTTGTACAACGGGGTTTGAGCATCCAGTTTCTGGCTGGCAAGGAAGGACAGATCAGCATCATTGAGCAGGTACTCTATGGAAATTTTGGACCATTTCAAACGATCTTCCAGCGTGAATCCGTATGGATCCGGGGGAAAATACGGCATGCGGTACTCAATTTCAGGATAGAGTGGCGTTAAAAGCAATCGAATTGCGGTCATCAGGAGAAAAAACGGAATGCTGATTGCAATGATCGTTTTGCCTGCATTTTTCCAGAATTTCATTGAAGAACCTCCATACCCCCCTCAAAAAAGAAACGGATGATCATTTCGTTGGTTATCCATTCTACCGGGGCGTGATCATCAGTGAACACCATACCGCTGATAGGTGCCGGACGGATATTCTCAAGCATGACCTGTAGAGGATATAAGATTAATGGGGAAGGGTTTTCCCTTTGTAGGAGAGCGATCCAGTTGGTTTCCAGGTTGGCAAGCGTGGTGGGTTGCACCGTGGCGTAAATGAGCGAATTGAAGGTCTGGGGCAGATCCATCACATACACGCTGGGAAAAACTGAGGCAAGTGTGGTACATAACCCTTCAATCAATCGGGTGTCGTCAGGCACATGACCTACATTCATCACGACTACACCGTCCTCGGTGAGATGGTCACGAACAATCTGAAAAAACTCCTGAGTGGTCAGGTGCCAGGGAATATAGGGAGGGCGGTAAGCATCCAGGCTGATAATCTGATATCGAGAAGGGCTGTGGCTCAATCCCCAGCGCCCGTCCTGAATATAGACGGTTAATCCGGGTTGTTCCATGTCAAAATATCGCTTCCCTGCTTCCACAATTTTGGGATCCAGTTCAAAGCCATCAATTTGGATCCCGGGATAGGCTTTCACAGCCTGGCGTGCGGTTGTTCCGGCGGCTAAACCAATAATTGCCATGCTGTTGATGGATTCAGGTTCAACAATGGGGGTATTCAGATAAGGGGCAACCAGCACCTGTTCCCAGGGTCCTGCGTACAAGAGTTCGGTGGGATGATACATGGAATGAATGCCCTGTCCTTCATTCAATCGCAGGTAACGGTATCCATTCTGTTCCACCACCTGAATGTAGTTGTATGAAGATTCAGTCTCATAAATCAGCCCGGATGTGGGCTTGTCAAACCCTCTCACACCCAGAATACCCAGGAGGACCAGGATAATCGGCATCCAGACATAAACAAGAGCGCGTCTTAAACCGTAAAGTCGGAGATAAAGCAGGAGGGCTACAACAATCAGCAACCCGCTGATGATGATAAATGTGCGGTATGTCCCGAAAGCAGGGATCAGGAACAATCCCGGCAAAAACGTGCCAATAAAGGATCCCAATGTGGAGATGGCATAGATTTTTCCAGAAACCTGACCTGCTCTGGTAGTCTCTTCGATAGCGAGACGGATGGCAAATGGGGAAGCAGTGCCCAGTAATGTGATGGGAATGACAAACAGAACCATCACTACAACAAAAGCACCAATTAACATTCCCATCTGATATGCATCGAAGGCGCGGCTGGCAATTTGCAGTAGCGGGCGCGATACCAGTGGAATCAGTCCAATGGAGAACCCACCCCACAGTAAAATTTGAAGAAAGGTGTCTGGATGGGGAGAACGATCAGCCCAGCGCCCGCCCAGAAAGTATCCTAAGGTCAAGTAGATAAGGATTAAACCGATGATTGTGGCGTAAATGAGGTTGCTGTTGCCAAAATGGTTTTCCAGCAAACGCGCTGCCGCCAGTTCTGCTGAGAGGGTGGTTAAACCGGAAAAGAAAACAGCGAGGTAAAGTTGTGAAGAGCGCATATAGAAATTATATCTTACTCAGTCATTACAATGATAAAGGGGCGCTATCAGCGCCCCTATGTTCCTTCCAGAGAGAATCTTTACCACATTAACCGAGTCGCGTTTCAATCAACCCGTATGTACCATCCCGCCGTTGGTAGAGGACGTTAACAGAATTCGTGTTGATGTTGTAAAAGACGAAGAAATTCTCATGTCCAAGAGCCTTCATTTGCTCCAGGGCTTCCATTTCATCCATCGGCACCAGGGTGAAGGTCTTCCGTCGGGTGATTAACGGCGGGGTCTCTTCTTCTACCGTTTCCATTTCCATAGCCTCTTCCTTAACACCAGATGCCGGTGTACCGTCGCCGCGTCCGCGAACCCGTTTCCCTTTATATCGTTCCATTTTACGCTGCAGATTGTCCAGGGCGGTATCAAAAGCGGTCAGGATATCATCGGAGCGTTCTTGCGTGCGCAGGATATAACCTCGTCCCCGAATGGTGATCTGGGCTACCTGGCGGTCGGCAGGGTTGCGCATGGATTTCTGAAACTCGAGGTCAACGCGGGTTTCCTCAATATCGCTGAGATAGCGATCCAGTTTGGAGGCTTTCTTGGTGATGTAGTCGGCAATGTGAGGGGTCAGTTCAAGATTTTTGGGGTAGATTTCGACCTTGAGTGTCATATGGTCCTCCTTAGAGAAAAGATTTAGGATATTGCGCGAGCCAGCGGATCGCGCGAAATCGCTCTGGCAAGGGTGAGCCCAAATACTTGCTTCACTCCTTGCTCCCGAAGTGCCAGAGCGCAGGATTGCAATGTTGAGCCAGTGGTGATGACATCATCTATAACAAGTATAGATGAGAATTGGCTTGCCCGGGCTGTTGCCACGAAAGCATCGCGAATATTTTCCTGGCGTTCTTGCCTTCCCAGCCCAATTTGAGAGGGGCTCTCTTTGATCCGTTTGAGTAGAGAACGCTTATAGGGAATGCCCGTAATGAGTGCCAGAGGAACTGCCAGCATTTCTGCCTGATTGTAACCTCGTTCTTTCATGCGGGTGGAACTGACCGGAACACTGGTAATCACTTCAATGTTCCAGTGTTCATGAGAGAGCGTTTTTACCAGTGCTTTGGCTAAAATTTCCGCTAATCCAAGGTCTTTTTCAAATTTCAGGCGGTGAATGGCTTCGCGAATGGTTCCTTCGTAGACATAACAGGAGCGCACGCCGTCCAGTGGCAAAGGCTCATGTTGGCATTCCGGGCAAAGCCCGGCACGCTCAATAGGTCTTCCGCATTGTTCACAGAGAGGAGGAGCCAGGAAGGGCACTTTCTCCTGACAGGCCTGACACCAGCGTTCTCCCAGTGTCCCGCAGTCGATACAGTATGGCGGAAACAACCAGTCAACCGCGGTCCAGCCAAGGTGGTAGAGAAAACCAGCCGGGTGCATCTTGCTACCCGACACAATCATGGGCTTCTCCTTTTCCAGCCCTCTATCTAAACATCCCGGCAAGGGCAGAGTTCATCAACCGCAGTGCGGCGGGGGTCATCAGCACAATCATCAAAGAAGGAAAGATGAGCAGAGCCATCGGAATGAGCATCTTCACCGGCGCTTTGTGGGCTTCCTCTTCGGCAGCCTGGCGGCGTTTCACCCGCATTTGATCGGATTGAATGCGTAAGACTTTTGCCATGCTCACACCCAGTTGTTCACTCTGGATGACTGCCGCCACGAAACTGGTCATTTCAGGAATGCCAATACGGTCTGCCATGTCTCTCAAGGCGTCCCGACGGGTTTTTCCTAACTGGATTTCCTGGATGACCCGTGCAAATGCCAGGGAAAGTTCGGATTCCCACTTCTCTGCCACCTTTGCCATGGCGGCATCAAACCCCAGACCGGCTTCCACACAAATGGTGAGCAGGTCCAGTGCATCTGGCATAGATTTGCGAATCTCTTTTTGCCTGCGCCCAATGCGCGAAGTCAGCCAGATTTGCGGGAAGAAGAAACCCAACAGGGTACCACCGAGGACAACCAGGAATTTTTGTCCAAAGGGCCAGTTAGATTGTCCAAAGTACATGGCAAGGAAGAGAACGGCTCCAAAGAAACCACCCGCAATGAATTGAAGTGCCAGGAACACGGTTGCATCCAGTTTTCCCGGATTGCCTGCCAGTTCCAGTTTACGATTGATGTCTTGCATGGCATTTTGCGGGGTGAAGCGGATTGCCAGTTCTCCCAATTTTCTTGCTGTCGGGTAGATAACCCGTTCGGTGAAGGGCAGAGAGAGTTCGATTTTTTCCAGGTCAACCTGCTCTCCACGCTGGTTAAACTCTTCCAGACGTTGTTGGAGCAGGCGGTCATCTGCGCTGGTTGGGTTTCGCAGACCGATGTAGACCAGTACCCCTGCGCCGATAACCACCAGCGCAACAACACCGATAATAATGGTGATCAGGTTCATAGGTCCTCTCCTCTTCCCGTTAGACTTCAATATCCCCGATTTTATTCATAACCACGTACCCGCTGATAATCAAAATCGCGGCACAAACCAGTGCAATGTAGCCACATGGGAGACTGGCGTTGTTTTCTGGTTTGAAAAATTCCATCATGTAAGGACGGTTCAGCAGATACAGAATGCCCATTACGAAGATTGGCATCATCGCCAGGAAACGCCCAGAGTACATGACCTGGGTGGTCAAAACGCGGATTTCCCCTTTAATACGTACACGCTCCCGGATGGTAAAGGAGATTGTATCCAGAATCTCTGCCAGGTTACCACCAACTTCGCGTTGCACGTTAATGGCAGTGACTACCAGATCAAGGTCGTCACTGGGAATGCGCCGCAACAGGTTATCCAGTGCCTGTTGCATGGGAACGCCCAACTGCATCTCCTGAACAACCCGGCGAAATTCATCGCAAATGGGTGGAGGGAGTTCTTTGCTGACGGCTTCCAGTGCCTGCATGGTGGAATACCCTGCCCGCAACCCGTTAACCATCAGGTTGAGCATATCCGGCAGTTGTTCATTGAATTTCACCAGCCTTTTCGATTGTTGGCTTTTAACATAGAAGCGGGGCAGGAATAACCCGATTGCCGAACCGGCTAACCCGACCAGCATGTTTTTATCCCCAAGGAAATAGAAAACGAAGCCGACCAGGAAAGCGGAGATGATCATCAGGGCGATGTACTCGCCCGCTTTGAGTTTAATATCCGCACGGGCGAGTTCACGGGCAATATTTTCGCCAAAGGACGACCCGGCAACCTGTTTGTTTAACCATTCTGTCACAGGCGCCTGTGTCTGGCGTTCTTTAACCGGAGCAGGGGTCTCGATATACCGTCCCAGGCGTTCTTCAACCAGAGAACGCTCACTGGTGATCGAGACAACAATGCCCACAATTAACATGATAACTGCCACAGCGCCCCCGATGATCAAAATCATTGTGAACTGTTCCATACGGGTTCATCCTTTCCGAGGTTGTGCGTCCCCCTGAGGTTAGAATCTGCGGCGTTCGCCAATCCCAAAGATGGTGGCAGGCAGGTGAATGCCTGCGGCTTCGATCTTGTCCATGAATTTCGGGCGCAAACCGGTGGGACGCAGACGTCCAATAATCTTCCCATTTTCGTAACCGGCCTGTTCAAAGACGAACAAATCGGTTGTGGTGATGACGTCTCCTTCCATACCGGAGACTTCTGTGATATTGACAACTTTGCGCGAACCATCCCGCATACGTTCTTGATGAACAATCAGGTCAATGGCTGAAGAAACCTGCTCACGGATGGCGCGAACCGGTAGTTCCATACCAGCCATCATTGTCATGGTTTCCAGACGAGCCAGGGTGTCGCGTGGGCTGTTCGAGTGTGCGGTGGTCATGGAACCATCATGACCGGTGTTCATGGCTTGTAACATATCCAGGGCTTCGTCGCCGCGGCACTCGCCAACGATAATGCGGTCAGGGCGCATGCGCAGGGCATTGATGACCAGTTGACGGATGGTGATCTCACCCTTGCCTTCGATGTTTGGTGGGCGCGACTCTAGCGTGACCACGTGCTCCTGACGTAACTGCAATTCTGCCGCGTTTT
>OGCI01000833.1_pt1 | contig 30718 bp, 23 predicted proteins | sample 1570021 | NCBI WGS metagenome assembly OGCI01 (sample SAMN06264664, study PRJEB24512) | hot springs metagenome | isolation source: Hot spring water | place: South Africa: Tshipise | collected 2015-06-21 | reverse complement strand
TCGACGCGCAGACCGGCCAGCGGATCTGGAGCGTTCCGCTGGACGAGGTTTTTCACGACAACCTCACGCCCGGTCCACGGGCTCCCCCGTTGATCGACGGCGACCGGGTCTACGTCCAGTCGTGCCGCGGCGAGTTCCGATGTCTTGACATGGAGGACGGCCGGACCCTCTGGCGCGTGAACTTCGTGAGGGACTTTGGCGCGCGATTTCTGGGCGAGGTCGGCGAGGCCGAGGGCGCCGAACGGCACGGCTACACCGGCCCGGCCTGGATCGAGGGCGACCGGCTGTGGCTGGTCATCGGGGGACGGCCGGACGTGGGCGTGGTGTGCCTCGACAAGAGGACGGGGCGGCGGATTTGGGCGGCGCCGAGTGATCCGGCCGGTTATGCCGGGCCGGTAATCTCGAAGGTCGAAGGCAGCCGCCAGTTGCTCGTGTTTGCCGCGCGTGCGCTCGCCGGCCTCGACCCCGACACCGGCGCGACGATCTGGCGCACGCCGGTCCGCACCTCGTTCGGGCGGCACATCGTTGCGCCGCGGGTGGCCGGCGACCTGGTCGTCGCCAGCTTGCACCAGGCGGGGTTGTTCGCGGTGCGGCCACCGGCGAAGGAGCGGGGACCGGCCGAGGTCGCACCCGTTTGGGTCGCGAAAACGAACGCGGTCAACGTCGCGCCGATCGCCGTCGTCGGGCATTACCTGTACACGCTGGGGCCGTCGCGCCGGCTATTGTGCGTGGACGCCCGCACCGGCGCCCGGCGGGTGGGCAAGGGACCAGTTTTCCGGCGCGCCGCTGAAGCACGACTGGATGGGGTTCTTGTCGTTCGGCGATCGGCTGCTGCTGCTGGTTGGCAACGGCCGCCTGTGGATGATCGCCGACCCGGAGGAGTTCCGGCCGCTCTCGGGGCCGGTCGAGGTCTGCGGCCCGACGTGGTCGGCACCGGCCTGGGACGGCCGCCGGCTGTATCTGCGGGACGACTCGTCGCTGATGGCGTTCGAACTGCCGGTGCGCAGCGCGGCCGGCATCAGCGCCGATCACCCGCCCGCGCCACCGGCGAGTCCTTAAGCGTCACGGTACGGTTGAACACCAAGGCCCCCGGCCGGAAATCCCTCTCGTCGGCGCAAAAGTAGCCCACACGCTCGAACTGCAGCGTTTCGCCCGGGCGCGTGTCGGCCAGGGCGGGCTCGCCCCACCCGCGCACGACCCTCAGCGAATCCGGGTTCAGGTGATTCAGCGGATCGTCGTCCTCCGGCAGGGCGGACAGGTCGCGAACGTTGAACAACCGGTCGTACAGCCGGGCCTCGATCGGCACCGCGTGCGCGGCGGAGACCCAGTGGATCGTCGCCCGCACCTTGATCCGCTCGGTCATCGGGGCCCATCGACCCCGGAGGCCCGAGATCTGCCCGTCTGGCCCGCGTTCGACGCCAGTGCACGTCACGTAGCCGGCCCCGCGCAGGCGCACGGTGCGTCCGAGGGCCAGCCGGAAGAAGTCCGCGGGCGGATCCTCGCAGAAGTCGTCGCGCTCGATCCAGAGCGTTCGGCCGAACGGCACGTGGCGCATGCCGTCGGCCGGGTTCTCCGGGTTGTTGGGCGCCTCGACCCAGGCGACGTCGCCCTCCGGCACGTTCTCCAGCTCGATCCGGAGCGGCTCGAGCACGGCCATGCGCCGCTGCGCGGTGCGGTTGAGGACCTCCCGGACGTGGTGTTCGAGCAGCTCGACCTCCGTCAGGCTTTCATACTTGGTCACGCCGACGGCTTCGCAGAAGTTGCGGATGGCCTCCGGCGGATAGCCCCGCCGGCGCATGCCGCAGAGGGTCGGCATGCGGGGGTCGTCCCACCCGGCCACGTATCCGCCGCGCACCAGCGCCAGCAGCTTGCGCTTGCTCATCACGGTGTAGGTCAACTCCAGCCGGGCGAACTCGTACTGCCGCGGTGGAGGGTCGAAGCCGAGCGTCTGCACGACCCAGTCGTAGAGGGGACGATGCACCTCGAATTCGAGGGTGCACAGCGAGTGGGTGACGCCCTCGAACGCGTCCTCCAGCGGATGGGCGAAGTCGTACGTCGGATAGATGACCCACCGGTCGCCCGTCCGGTAGTGCGGCACGCGAAGGATGCGGTAGAGGACGGGGTCGCGCAGATGCAGGTTCGGCGAGGCCATGTCGATCTTCGCCCGCAGGCAGAGCGAGCCGTCCGGAAATTCGCCGGCCCGCATCCGCGCGAACAGGTCAAGGCTTTCCTCGACGGGTCGGTTTCGCCACGGGCTCTCGCGGCCCGGCCGCGTCGGCACACCGCGGTACTCCTTCCACTCCTCCTGCGACAGCTCGCACACGTACGCCTTGCCCATCCGGATGAGCTGCCGGGCGCACTCGTACATCCGCTCGAAGTAGTCGGCGGAGTAGTAGAAATGCTTTCCCCAGTCGAACCCCAGCCACCGGATGTCGCGCTGGATCGCCTCCACGTACTCCATTGACTCCTTGGTCGGGTTCGTGTCGTCCATCCGCAGATGGCACCGCCCCCCAAACTCGCGCGCCGTGCCGAAGTCGAGGCAGACCGCCTTGGCGTGGCCGATGTGCAAATAGCCGTTGGGCTCCGGCGGAAAGCGGGTGACGACCTCGCGGCATCGGCCGGCGGCGACGTCCGCGGCGATGATCTCCCGGATGAAATGCGATGCACCGGGCTGGCTCGAACTCATGTGATGCTCCCGCGACAACGGCCTCGACGATAGACCGGCGGTCCGCGCCGCGCAAACGGGGTGGGGCGACGGCGGTCGCGGTCCGATGGGCTTCGTGATAGGTTGGCCGACGCGGCCGGCCCCCGGCCGTGTTCCGGAGACCTTCGTGACCTCGACGACGACCTCGATCCCCGGGCCCCGTCCGGCGGCCGTCGGCGCGGGCGTGTTGCTCGCGCTCCTGCTGCTGGCCGCCGCGGGGCTGGCCGAGGTCCTGATCCATCCGGACCGCGTGCTGGACTTCAACGACGGCAACATCGAGTCCGTCCTTGGCCCGACGTACCGGCTCCCCGGCGCGCTGCTGCGGGTCTGGGACAACCAGTTCTTTTTCGGACAGGGCGGCAAGGCGTTCACGCTGAGCACGGCCAGCCTCGGCGAGTGGGCGTTTGGCCCCCACCATTATCGGCGTGAGTTCGTCGCGCTGCTTCTGGGGCTGGTGGGTGGAGCGGTCTACTGGATGTTGCGGCAGTTCGGCACTGGGCGTCCAGCGGCCGCGCTGTCGGCGGCATTCGTCATGCTCGGCGGCAGTTGCCTCACCTTTGCCGCCTTGGGGCTGACCACGCGGGCGGCCTCGTTGGGGTTAGCGGCGCTGGCCGTCGGTTTTATGGAGGTCGGCCGGCGGGAGGACCGCGCGTTGCCCTACGCGCTCGGCGGCGGCGCCCTCGGGCTGGCGATCACGGAGGTGCCGGACATCGGCGTCTTCTTCGCGCTGACCACCGCGGCGATCTTCGCCGTGCTGCACTGGCCCCGTCACGCCCCGCCGGCCCTGTGGGGCCGTCTCGCCGGCCGCTTCGCGCTGTTCGTTGCCTCGAGCGTTCTGCTGGCGTGGCAAACGCTGAACGTGATGCTCGCCACGCAGGTCGAGGGCGTGCAGCAGGGAGCGGCGGAGGACCCATCCGCCCGCTACGAGTGGGCCACGCAATGGAGCCTGCCGCCGGCGGAGACGTGGAACCTTGTCGCTGGCTCGTATTTCGGGACCACTCAGCGGTCCGGGACGGCGCCCTACCGGGGTCGGATCGGCCGTACGCCCGGCTGGGAGTCCGACCCTCGGCGCGGCTTTCGCAACTTCAACCTCACCGGCCACCACTGGGGAGTGGCGCCCGCCGCCCTCCTGATCGCGTTTGCCCTCTGGGCCCCCCGCTCCGGCCGCGGACGCTGGGCGTGGATGTCGCTGGCCGGAATGGCGGTCTGCCTTGTGCTCGCGTGGGGGCGATACACGCCGCTTTACCGGCTGGTCTGGTCGCTGCCGTATCTCCACACGGTCCGCAACCCGGAAAAATGGATGATGCCGTTTCTGTTGTTTGCCGCGCCCGCGATGGGGATGGTGCTCGACGCCTTGCGCGAGGACGCGGTCGCCGTCCCACTCCCCGGCGCCGGAAGGGCCCGCCGCGCGTTCCTGGCGACGCTGGCCGGCCTGGCCGGCGTGGCGTTCCTGCTGTTGGTCTCGGACCTCGCGGGCAAGGAGGGATTTGTCGCCGCGATGTCTGCGGAGCAATACACCGACGACCAGGCCCTGGCGGCATGGGGCGCCGCCGTTCGGTCGTCCCTCAAAGTCACGTTGCTCGCCGGTACGTTGGCCGCCGTAGTATGGGTTTTCGGTCGCTCGTCGCGCGCGCCGAGCGTCCGTGCGGCGGCGGTGCTGGGCGCCGTGGCCGCCGCCGGCCTGGTGGACCTATTTGCCGTCAACGCCCACTTCGTCGCCGGCCGACGGTACCGCCATGTGCTGGAGCCCAACCCGCTGTCGGACTTCATTGCCCGACGTCGCACGGAAGGGCGGTTCAGCATATTTCCGCCCGAGCATCCCGTTCTCAACCATCTCCGCATGACCGATCTGCAGGTCAGCGGCGCGGACCTCTTCAACCCGGTGAGCGTATCGCGGATGCCGACCGACTACGCGGCGCTCTTCGATGCTCTGCAGACGCAGCCGATGAAGTTGTGGAGCCTGGGCTCGGTCCGTTTCTTCGTGACGTTGCCTGGCGGCGTGGAACAGCTGGAACGGGCGGACGGGGCCCGGGGGCGGGTCCGCGAAGTCCTCCGCTGCGGGTTGGCGGAGCGCGATGGTGGGGTGCGGCCGGTGGCCGATGGGCCGCCGGAGCAGCAGGTGCTGCGCATAGCCGAATTTTCCGGCGTGCGTCCAAGGGCATTCGTGCCGACGAGGCTGACCGTGGTCCCCGCCGATGCCGACGGCGAACGGCGGGCCCGGGAACGGCTGGCGGCGCCGGATTTCGATCCGCTAATTGAGACGGTCGTGCACTCCGCCGGGGCGCTGCCACCGGCCCTCGTCCCGCCCGTCTCGCTGAACATCGTGCGCGACGAACCCGCCGCCTTCGCCATCGAGTTGGAGGCCGCATCCGACACGGTGGTCGTGCGGACCACGCGGTTCGATCCGGACTGGATCGTGCGCGTGGGCGGACGGCCGGTCGAGCTGCTGAGGGCGGACGTGCTGTTGCAGGCCGTGGTCGTCCCGGCCGGCCGGCATCGTGTGGAGTGGGAGTACCGCCCCGACCGCGCGCCGCTGATCGTGGCCGTCGCGGGCCGCGTTTGCTGGCTGGTGGCGCTGGCCGCGTGGGGTCTGCGCCGCCGCGGGTAAGGGGGCTTCGGCCCTCAGGGGAAGGTCGCTTGACGGCTGGCGGCCAAACCCGCGGAGTTCCAGCCGCCCGGCCGTCAGCCTCGCGATCGCAAACGCGTTGGCGTCGGGCGTCTCCACCATCCCGTGAAACGTGATGCATGCGACGCCCTCCAAGTCGGCGAAGCCGCCCCGGTGGTCATGGCCTGCGAACCAAGCGACGACGTCCCGCTGACGGAGGAGCAGCCTCCGCACCTCGGCGGCGTCGTAGAGGCAGTGCGGACCATCCGGCCACACGGGGTAATGACAGGCGCACACGACCCGCTCGCCGGCGGCGGCCGCCGCATGGCACTCCTCCTCCAACCAGGCACGCTGACGTTCGCCGAGTCCCCCGCCCCACGGAACGGCCTGTTTCAGCCCCTCTGCCTTCCACGCAGCGACGCGCCGGTCCGCCTCGAGGCGCGCTACGCTCTCCCCGGCTGGCGCAGCGGGTGGAGTTCGGTGCCGTCGAGCAGCACAAAGCGGAACCCGCCCTTCGCGAACGACGCCCATCGATCGCCCCGTCCGAGTCGCGTCGGCACGTGCGCCTTGAGGTCGTCCGCAACGTCGAAGTCGTGGTTCCCCAGCACGTGATGAACGGGGGCCTCGATGGTTCGGAAAGGATCGAGCACCGGGGCAAAGGAACGGGCGTCGCGATCGATGGTATCGCCCAGGTCGAGCACAAAGGCGATGCCGACGCGGTTGAACTCCGTGGCCGCCTCGCGGAGCTTGTTCAGTGAGGCACGATAATGGCGGCTGCCCGAGGGCTCCAGGTCGGCGTACTGCACGTCGACCACTACCCCGAACGTCAGCGGCGATGCACCGGCGCGCAGGCCCGAGGTGGCCATCGCGGCGGTTGCCGCTAGAAATCCTCGTCGGGCGATGGGGTGGGCCGGGTCCATGCCATGGAGCATCCCCCCTTCGTCCGGCCGGGTCCAAAGGCGGAGGTTCGAGCGGGTTGCGGCTCGGCCGGGGTCGGGCACTGGGAGGGGGGAGGCGCCACCCGTGCCAGTCGCATGACCTCGCCTTGGGGAAGCGGGGCAATTTGCCCCGGCTGGAAAAAGATCGAGCCGGACAGTTATGGATCAAGCGCCTCGGCGGGCCGCACTTTATTAACTGTGGCCCCGTGTGCCACCCGTGGGTTCTCGTTGGGGCCCATCGCAACGGCGCCACCTGACCAACGTCGAGCCCTGCAGGCCGGGACGGCTCCATGCGCGCCACTCGCAGGTCTTCACCCGTGGTGAGGCCATGGGCGGATCGGCCTGGCTCGCGGCTCAATCCGGTTCAACCCTGCGGTGGGCGTTTCATGGGCGCCGCATTCCGTTGCGGTCAGGCCACGCGGGCCGCCGCTAGGCTCCCCCCCGAACGGTTGAACGGGGAGGGAACGGCGGCTAGTCTGCTAAGTCATGAGCGTCCAAGCGTTTCAACATGTCCTGGTCACCGGCGGGGCGGGCTACATCGGCTCGATTCTCGTTCCGATGCTGCTGGCCTCCGGCCGCCGCGTGACGGTGCTCGACAATTTTCTCTACCGGCAGACGTCGCTGCTCGACGTCTGCCACGATCCCCGGCTGACGGTGGTGCGCGGCGACGTGCGGGACGAGGTGCTCGTCCGGCGGCTGCTGGACTCGGACGTCGACGCCATCCTGCCGCTGGCCTGCCTCGTCGGCGCGCCCGCCTGCGAGCGGTGGCCGGTCGAGGCCCGCACGATCAACCTCGAGGCGATCGATCTGCTGTTGCGGGTGCGGCGCGCCGACCAGTGGATCGTGTTTCCCAACACCAACAGCGGCTACGGCATCGGCGAGGAGGGGGTCGAGTGCACGGAGGACAGCCCCCTGCGGCCGGTGTCGCTCTACGGCCGCCTGAAGGTCGAGGCGGAACGGAAGGTCCTCGCCGTTGGCCGCTCCATTTCCCTGCGGCTGGCCACTGTGTTCGGCATCAGCCCGCGGATGCGCCTCGACCTGCTGGTGAACGACTTCACCTGGCGCGCGGTGACCGACCGGTTCGTCGTGCTCTTCGAGGCGCATTTCAAGCGCAACTACATCCACGTCCGCGACGTGGCCCGCGCCTTTTTGCATGCGCTCGACCACGCGGGCCCCATGGAGGGCCAGGCGTACAACGTCGGCCTGAGCGATGCGAACCTCTCGAAGATGGAGCTGTGCCTGGCCATCCGGGAGCAGGCGCCGGAGTTCGTCATCCTCGAGGCGCCCGTCGGCCGCGACCCGGACCGGCGCAACTACATCGTCAGCAACGCGAAGATCGAAGCCACCGGCTACCGGCCTTGCGTGTCGCTTCGCGAGGGCATCGCCGAGTTGATCAAGGGCTATCAGATCCTGCGCCGTTCGGAGTTTTCAAACGTCTGAGAAACTTGCCGTGCAGGAGGCGGAGGGCAGCGCGCGGGGCATGCATGGGTCGAGGCGGAGGCGAGTCTCGTGAGCTGCGCGCGGATCCTCCTGGACGCATTCGATCGCCACCTGAACGGCCGGATCGAACCGGCGCCGCCGGTCCAATGGGCGTCGGGCCAGGCCGTGGACGCCGCGCCGGCCAGCCCCGGCGCACGGCGGGAGTCCGAGTCATGTTCAGACGAATTCTCGTGACCGGCGCGACCGGTTTTCTGGGGCACCACATCGTGCCCGCCCTGCGCGCGGCCTTTCCGGAGGCCGAACTGGTGGCCGTCGGGCGGCGCGACTGCGACCTGCTCGAGCCCGGCGCGCCCGCGCGCCTGCTGGGCGACGTGCGGCCCGACGCCGTCGTCCACCTGGCCGCCCGATCCGGCGGCATCGAGGACAACCGCCTCCGCCCGGCCGACTATCTGTACGAAAACCTCATGATCAACACGGCGACGTTCGAGGCGGCCTTCCGCTCCGGCGTCCGTAAGTTCCTTGCGCTGATGGGCGGCTGTTCGTACCCCGCCACAGCCGTATCGCCGATCGGCGAGGACCAGATGTGGAACGGCTTTCCGCAGATCGAGAGCGCCGGCTACTCCGTTGCGAAAAAAATGCTGCTGGTCCAGTCGTGGGCCTACCGCGTCCAGCACAGGCTCAGCTCCGTAGTCCTGATCCCCGGCAACGTGTACGGCGAGCACGACAATTTCCACCTCGTGCAGGCGCACGTGATCCCGGCGCTGATCCGCAAGTACGTCGAGGCCCGGGACCGCAACGACGCCGAAGTTGTCGCGTGGGGGACGGGGCGGCCGACGCGCGACTTCGTCTACGCCGGCGACGTCGCCGCAACGATCCCGTGGTTTCTGGCCAACTACGATTCCAGTGATCCGGTAAACATCTCCACCGGCACGCGCGTCTCGATTCGCGAGCTGGCCGAGACGGTCGCCCGCGTCACCGGTTTCCGCGGCCGGATCGTCTGGGACACCTCCCGGCCGGACGGCCAGATGGACAAGATCTTCGACGTGCGCCGGCTGCGGTCGCTGGGCCTGTCGTGTCCGACGCCGCTGGAAGAGGGGCTGCGGCGAACGGTGGAATGGTTCGAGCGGGCCCGTCGGGAAGGGACGGTGCGGCTGTGATCCGGGCGGGGCGCATCTGCCTAGTGCTCGGTGCGAGGGGCTTCGTCGGGTCGGCCGTCGCGGCCGAGGCCGTCCGCCGCGGCTGGGAGCTGCGGCCGGTGGACGTGGACAACTACGACGCGGTCGTCGGCGCCTCCTGCGATCTGCTGGTCAACGCCAACGGGAATTCCCGAAAATACCTCGCCGCGCAGGACCCGAACCTGGAGTTCGACCTCTCCGTGCGGTCGGTGCGTCGCTCCCTGGCCGACTTTCGCGCCGGGCTGTACGTCCACTTGTCCACGATCGACGTGTACCCGGACCCCTCCTCGCCGGCGACGACCGACGAGGCCATGCCGATCGAGCCGACGCGGCTGTCCCCCTACGGCTTTCACAAGTGGCTGGCCGAGCGCATCGTCGAGCACGACGCACCGCGCTGGCTGATCCTCCGGATGGGCGGCTTCGTCGGGCCGCGCCTCTGGAAAAATTCGATCCACGACCTGCTCGCCGGCGCACCGCTGCGCGTCCATCCGGATTCGGAGTACCAGTACCTCGACACGCGCGAGCTGGCGCGAATCGTCTTCGACCTGGTCGAGCGCGGGATCGAGGGGACGGTGTTGAACGTCTGCGGCGACGGCGTCGTGTCGCTGCGCGAGGTAACCGGATGGCTGGGCCTCTCCGTGCCGTCGGCGTGGTTGACGCTGCCGCGGGAGAGGTACGAGGCGTCGCTGGCGAGGCTGGCCGCGATCCGGCCCGTGCCGTCCACGGCGACCGCCGTTCGCGCCTTCCTCGAGGAGTGCCGGGCCGCGGGAGGGATTCCGGGATGATCATCGCGCGCGCGCCGTTCCGGGTGAGTTTCTTTGGCGGCGGCACCGATTTCCCCGACCATTACCGGCGCCACGGAGGCGCGGTGCTGGCGATGGCGATCGACCGCCACGCCTACCTCACGCTCCACCGGCTCAGCCCGTTCTTTCAATACCGCTTCCGCGCCAGCTACTCCCGCACGGAGCTGGTCCAGCGGCCGGAGGAGTTCGAGCACCCGCTGATCCGGGAATCCCTGCGGTGCCTCGGGATCCGCGAGGGGCTGGAGATCGTCCATGTCGCCGACCTGCCGGGCCGGACGGGGCTGGGGACCTCTTCCGCGTTCACGGTGGCGCTGCTGCATGCCCTGCACGCGCTGCGGGGCGATCGGGTGGGGCCAGAAGACCTGGCGCGCGAGGCGATCGAGGTCGAACGCGTGCGCGTCGGCGACGAGGGCGGCCATCAGGACCAGTACGTGGCCGCCTACGGAGGGCTGGTGCGGATCGATTTCGGGCCGGGGGACGCGGTGCGGGTGAGGCCGGTCGGCCTCGGCGCGCGGGCCATCGGGGAGCTGGAGTCCCGGCTAATGTTGTTCTACCTCGGCCGCGAGGAGTCGGCGCAGGCGATCCTCGCCGAGCAGCGCCGGCGCGGACATCGCAACCGGGCGACCCTCCGCCGCCTGCGCGGGCTGGTGGACGAGGGCGAGGCGGCATTGCGTGCGGCCGACTGGGCTGCTTTCGGCGCGCTGCTCGACGAAGGCTGGCAGCTGAAGCGCGGCCTGGCCGCCGGCATCAGTACGCCGGAGATCGACGAGGCCTACGCCGCCGCCCGCGCCGCGGGCGCCCTAGGGGGCAAGCTGCTCGGCGCCGGCGGCCGCGGGTTTCTGCTGGTCTTCGCTCCGCCCGCGCGCCACTCGGCGATCCGTCGCCGTCTCGTCCGGCTGCGGTTCGTGCCCGTCCGGCATCAGGGCGAGGGCAGCCGCGTCATCTTTCAGAGCCCCGAGCCGCCCGCCGAATGAACGGCACTGCGGTCCAGCCCGAGGTGTCCATCGTCATCCCGTTCCGGAACGAGGAAACGACCCTGCCGATCGTCCTGGACAGCCTCGCGCGACAGTCCGGCATCGAGCGCGCGGAGGTCCTGCTGGTGGATGGCGGCTCGACGGACCGGTCCGTCGAGGTCATCCGAGCCCATCCCCTCGGCCGGCGGGCCGAGGTTCGGGTCCTCCGCTCGGCCCCCGGCCGCGAGGGAATGAACCACGCGCGCAACGACGGCGCCCGCGCGGCGCGCGCCCCCCGGCTGCTGTTCATGCAGGCGGATGTCCGCATCCACGACCCTGACGCGTTCGCGAAGACCCTCCGCCTGCTGGACGAGCCCGGCGTCGTCGGCACAACCTTCACCGGGCTCGGGGCGGGGGAGGACTTCGACCGCTATGACTTCTGGGGCCAGGTGTTTCTGGCCCGCTATCAGCGCCAGCGCTGTGAACGCGACTTCGACACCAAGTTCAACGGCGTGCGCCGCGACGCGTTCGAGCGGATCGGCGGGTTCGACGAGGTCCGCTTCCCCTATGGGGGTGAGGATTTCGACTTTCGCGTGCGGCTTTTGCGCGAGGGCCGTCTGGCCGACACCGGCGTGGAGGTCGAGCACTTGCACGGATGGGGTCGCCGGCACACGCCGTGGGGCCTGCTGCGCAAATACGCGCGCAACGCGGAGTGCATGGGTGCGACGATCCCCGTCTACCTGCGCCACCTCCGCCACGAGCCGGCCTATCCGCGCTGGTTCGTGGCCCGCCTCGTGCTTAGCGCCGCCTGTCTGGCCTCGCCCTGGCCCGGGGCCTGGCCGTGGGCGCCCCTGGCGGTGCTGGCCTTTGCGCTGGCGTGGGCGGCGCCGGTGTTTCGCGAGATCCGCCGGCTGCGCGCGGTGGTCGTCCTCCCGTTCGCGATCGCGGTGATGTACGTCTTCACCCTCTTTCATCTGCGCGGCTGGATTCGCGGTCGAACGCAGGTACGATTGCGCACCACCAGCGGATGACGACGCCCTCGTCCAGCGCCCGATGCCCGCGGCCGACGTGGCGGCGGCTAACCGAGCTACACGACGAATGTATCCGGCTTGATCCCGCGCTGAAGGACGCCCCCGTCCATCCCGAAGCGCGGCGGGGCATGTGCGCCCGCTTCTGCGCGATCTTGCAAGCATTCCAGGACCTCCTGCCGGCGGCGGCGCCCGGCGCCCTCGAGGGTCTGGAGGTGGGTGTCGGGGAAGGCGCGCTGTGGCTTGCGCTGCAGGAATTCGTTCCGTCGGTCCGCTGGCACGGTCTCGACATCCCGCGACGCCACGCCGCCTACCAAGCCGCCTTCGACGAGCTGTTGGCCCGCCGCGGCCTCTCGCTGACGGAGGCGGACCTTTCCCGAGAGCCGATCCCGCGGGCCGACGCCTCGACCGACGCGGTGTCGTTCTCCGAAGTGCTCGAACATCTGCCGCCGGATTCCGTGCTGCCGCTCCTCGGGGAGATCGCGCGGGTCCTGCGGCCCGGCGGGCTGCTGGTGGCGACGTCGCCGAACCTGACCTCGCTGCTCAACCGGCTGCTGCTGCTGGCGGGCGTCAGCCCCTTTCACCTTCCCGTGGCCGAGGACGAGTTCGGCTGCAGGACGTATCCCCACATCCACCTGTACACCGTCAGCGAGTTCGAGGAACTGTGCCGGTGCGCGGGGCTTGTCCCGGCGCGCCGCGCCCATCGGACCTATCTGGCCGGCGCCTTTTTTGCCCCGGGCCGCCTGCTTCGCAACGCCGCGTTGCGGTTGTACCTGGCCGCCGAGCACCTGCTGGGCACGCTGGCGCCCGGATTGCGCGACGGGTGGCTCGTCGCCGCGCGCAAGCCATGACGGCTCCGGCCATCGTGCTTTGCGGCGGACGGGCCACGCGGCTGGCGGAGCGCTGGGGCGACCGCCCCAAGGCCCTCGTGCCCGTCGCCGGCCGGCCGTTCATCGAGTGGCAGCTCGAATGGCTGGCCCGCGGCGGCGTCCGCCGCGTCCACCTCGCCGCCGGCCACCTCGGCTCGATGCTCGCCGACTGGGCCCGCCGCTGGTCGCCGTCCGGCCCGGCGGCGACGCTGGCCGGGGCGCTGAGCTGGTCGGTCGAGCCCACTCCGCTCGGCACCGGTGGCGGCGCGAGGTTCGCGGCCGGTCATGTCGACGGGGATCCGGTGTTCGTCGTCAACGGCGACTCGCTGCTTCCCGGATTGGCCGATTTCCAATCCTTGGAAAACGCAATCGGCCGGGCTTCCAAGGCTTGGACGCCGCTGCGTACCGCGGACGTTTCGACGGATACCGCGGGCGTGTGGGCCGTCATGGGGGTGACGCAGGTCGCCGACGCCGCCCGTTTTGGGACGGTGGAGCTGGACGGCGAGGTGGTCACCGGCTTCCTCGAAAAGGGGAGGGCGTCCTCGGGTTGGATCAACGGCGGCGTGTATCTCTTGCGCCGGGCGGCGCTGGAGGCCATCCCGGCCGGCCAGCCTTCGTCGCTCGAGACGGACCATTTCCCCCTCTGGGCGGAGGATCGCCGCATCGCGGCCGTCCGGGTACCGCCTCCCCTCCATGACATGGGTACCCCTGCGGGCCTGGCCGAGTTGGAGCGGGCGCTAGGGGAGGGCTGACGTTCGCCCGACCCGAGCGACGTCCCCCCACGGGCATTTACGCACTCCTTTGTAACACCGTCCGAACCGGATTCTAACGGGCATCAGGACCTATGACCCGGCCGACCCGAGCGACTACCTTCGCGCGGTGAAGGAGGCGCGCTGCCGCCTTTGTCACCTTCGGGGCGGGCGCGCCTTTCGCGAGGAGGGCGGTTTCTGCGCCGCGCCGCCGCGGCCGCCGGAGGGCTCGCGCCGGTAGGGGTCGAACCGCCGCGACTCGGACTGGCGGGCGGCGCGGTCGGCGGCGCAGGCGGCCTCGTAGAGTTCGAGCTGGCTGCGGTGGTGGCGTACGCCCCCGGGGAGCGGGGGGCGGACATACGCGCCGTTGGACCGCAGGATCCACGCCTTGACGTTGTCTCGCCGGCAGATGTCGAGCACGCGCTCGAGGTACTGGCGGCAGTCGGGGTCCGCGACCTCGACCATCAACTCGATCCGCTTGTCGAGGTTGCGCGGCATCCAGTCCGCGCTGGAGATGAAGACGGCGGGGTCTCCGCCGCGCTGGAACCAGAAGATCCGCGCGTGTTCCAAAAAACGGTCCACCACGCCGGCGACGCGGATCGTCTCGCTCAGCCCGCGCACGCCGGGGCGCAGGCAGCAGATCCCGCGCACGAGCAGGTCGATGGACACCCCCGCCTGCGAGGCGCGGTAGAGCGCGTCGATGAGCTCGCGATCGGCCAGCGAGTTCATCTTCACAATGATCCGGGCGGGGCGGCCGGCCTCGCGCTGGCGACGTTCGCCCTCGATCAGCTCCAGCAGCCGCCGGCGGAGACCGAGCGGGGCCATCTCGATCCGGCGAAAGGGTCCCGGCTGGCTGACTCCGGTGATGGTGTTGAAGAAGGCCGAAACGTCCGCCCCGTAGTCCTCGCCAGCGGAGATCAGGCTGATGTCGCAATACTGGCGCGCGGTGCGCTCGTTGTAGTTGCCAGTGCCGAAATGGACGTAGCGACGGATCCCCCCGGCCTCGCGGCGCAGCACCAGGCAGACCTTCGCATGGGTCTTGAAGCCGCGGATGCCGCAGATCACCTGCACGCCGGCGCGCTCGAGGGCGCGGGTCCACTCGATGTTCCGCTCCTCGTCGAACCGCGCCTTGAGTTCGACCAGGGCGGTCACCTGCTTGCCCTCCTCTGCGGCGCGCTGCAGCGCGGCGACGATCGGGCTGTTGCGGCTGGTCCGGTAGAGGATCTGCTTGATCGCCAGCACGTCGGGGTCGGCCGCTGCCTCCTCGATGAAGTCCACGACCGGCTCGTAGTTCTCGAACGGCGAATAGAGGATCAGGTCTCGTTGCGCGGCCTGCTCGAAGATCGACACGCCGCGACGGAACGCCGCGGGGAATGCCGGCGGCCACGGCTCGTAGCGCAAAGTCTCGGCCCCCGGTAGGTCCGCCAGCCGCTGGTAATCCGATAGCGCCAGCGGACCGGCCGCGCGCACGACGCGGTCGTCGCCGATCCCCAACCCGCGTCGGAGCCACGCCAGCGCCGCCTCCGAGGCCGTCGCCTCGACCTCCAGCCGGACGCATTCGCTTTCGCGGCGCGCCACCAACACGTCCTCCATGTTGGCCAGCAGGTCCGCCGCCTGGTCCTCCGCCACCGCCATGTCCGCGTTGCGGGTGATGCGAAAGACGGCGGAGTCCAGGATCTCGCAGCCCGGGAACAGCCGGGGGGCGAACTCCCGGGCCATGTCCTCCAGCAGCAGGTACGCGTGGGCCTCGGACGAGGGCAGCGCAATGAACCTCGGCAACGCCCGCGGCAGCGCCACCACCGCCCAGCCGTCGGGCGGCCCCCAACCGGGATCCGCCGGCCGGCGAAGGCGGAGGGCCAGATGCAGGGTCAGGCCCGCCAACCGCGGGAACGGCGCGTCGGCCTCCACCGCCAGCGGCGTCAGCTGGGGATGGATCTCCTCCTCCCACACCCGTTCGGCGTGCCGCGCCTGCTCGGCCGTGGCGGCGGCCCACGGCACGCGCCGAATGCCCGCGCGTTCCAGGGCCGGCTCCAGCTCGCCGTTGAACAGCGCGTACTGGCGCGCCACGATCTCGCGAACGCGTCCGGCGATCTCGCGCAGCTGTTCGCGCGGAGTCAGGCCGGCGATGTCCCGCCGGGCGCGCCCTTCGGCGGCCAGCATCGTTAGGCCGCCGACGCGCACCATGTAAAACTCGTCGAGGTTCGAGGCGCTGATCGCCAGAAACCTCAGCCGCTCCAGCAGCGGGACGGCGGGGTCGGCGGCCTCGGCCAGCACGCGGGCGTCGAACTCCAGCCACGACAGTTCGCGGTTGATGTAGCGCCGGGCACGTTCGGCGAGTCGCTCAGACATGATCGGCGTCCTCCGGCTCCGCCGGTGCTCGCGTCAGGTCGATCGCCATCCCGAACAGCTCCTCGAACATCCGCCCCTTCTCGCGCAATGCCATCCGCTCGATCGTCAGGTCGCCGGCGCCGGGCGCCAGCAGCACGAGCCGGTCGCCGCGCGGGCGGACCTCGACGTCCCGGATGCGCCGCCGGTGCGCGCGGTCGAGCGCGTCCGCGACGCGCAGGATCGCGGCCAGCTTCTGCACCACCACGCGCTGGTTGCGCGGCAGCGCGCCGTATCCCGGGTGGGTCGGCAGCGGGGGGCTCTTCCGGTGGTACCGGGCGATCAGCGCGATCAACAGCAGGTCCTCCTGCCGCACCCCGAACAGCTCGCTGTTCTGGATCAGGTACATCGAATGCTTGTGGTGGCTCCGGTTGCTGACGTAGAGGCCGACCTCGTGGAGCCGGGCGGCGATCTCTAGCAGAAACCGCTGGTGGAACCCCAGGCCGTGCAGCGGGCCCAGCGCGTCGAACAGCCGCAGCGCCAGCGCCGCCACGTGGTCGGCGTGTTCGAGGTCGGCGTGGTACCGCTCGGCGAGCATCCCGGCCGCGTCGCGAATCCGGTCGCGGAACTCCTCGGCCAGTTCGGGCCGGATGGACATCTCCAGCTCCATCGCCGTGCGCAGGTGCACCTTGGGTACGAGGATCTGCCGGACGCCGAAGGCCGCGGCGATCATCCCGTAGGCCAGCAGCGACGGGCCGGTCGTCTCCGCCTCCGTGAAGGAGAGGCCGTGCCGCGCGACGAGGTCCTCCTGGGGGGCGACGAGCACCTCGTCGGCGAACCGCGACAGCTCCGCCGGGGTGACGGCGCCGATCTCGACCGAATCCCAGTCGGGCGAGAGCTGCTCCGCGGCGAAGCGGACGTCGCCGGAGATGGCGATCAGCGTTCCGACGCGGGTGATCGGCGAGGCCGCCACCATCTGGTCCACGATCCGCCGGATGTCGCGCTCGAGCGTCCGGCGCTGCCGGGGCGCCGGCACGCGCCCGGCCTCGAGCGTCTCGCGCAGCCGGACCGAGCCCAGCGGATAGGTCTCGTAGAACTCGACCCGCCCGCCGCGCAGCAGCAGCACCTCGGTGCTGCCGCCGCCGACCTCCACCACCAGCGCCGGATCCGGTTGGCGGCCCTTCCAGCGCAGGTGACGGACCGCCAGGTAGGTCAGCCGCACCAGGTCGGCATCCTCCGCGCATTCGACGTCGAAGCCGGTGGCGACATAGACGCGATCGAGGAACGCGTCGCGGTTGGCCGCCTCCTTCACCGCGCTGGTGGCGATCGCCCGGATGCGGTCCGGCGAACGGATGCCGTACTCGTCGACCCGCCGGCGGTACTCGCGGAGTATGCGGACGGCCTCCTCGATCGTCGGCCGGCCGATCGAGCCGGTGGTGAAGGTGTCCTTGCCCAGATGGACCGGCTGGGAGAGCCTCTCGAGGGTGCGCGGCGGCTCGCCTGGCGCGATTTCGGCGATCTCCATGCGGATGGCGGTGGCGCCGATGTCCAGCACCGCGACCTGGCGACGTTCGGCGGCAGCGGGCGCGGAGGGGCGGGTCACGCGCGGGGCCTCCCGCTCCGGCGACGGTCGACGACGGCGTCCCTGGCCAGCGCGGCCGCGCCGACGACCGTGGCGAAGTCTCCCAGCCGCGCGGCGACGACCTTGAACGCGCCGCGAAAGGCGTCCATTACGTCCTCCTCGGCCGCCTCGCGGACCGTCTCGAGGAACAACTTGGGCATGGCCTCGACCAGACCGCCGCCGAGCACGACAACGTCCGGCGCCAGAAGGTTGACGAGGTTGGCGGCGGCCAGGCCGATGTGGCGCGCCGCGCGGCGGACGATCCGCTCGACCACCTCGTCGCCCTCCTCGATGGCCTGCGCGAGCGTGCGGCTGCGGATGCGCGCCAGATCGGCGCCGGCGATCTTCCTCAAGGCCGGCGCTTGGCCGCGCAGGACCGCCGCCGCCGCCTGACCCGCGATCGCGAGCCGGCTGGCGACGGCCTCCAGGCAACCCCGCCGGCCGCAGCCGCACAGCGGCCCCCGTGGCCACACCTTCAAATGCCCCACCTCCATGCACGACTGGCGACGGCCGCGCAGCAGCCGTCCGTCGTACACGCACGCTCCGCCGATGCCCGTGCCGGGGAAGATCCCGACGGCCGTACGCGCGCCCTTCGCGGCCCCCGCGACGTATTCGCCGTAGGTGCCCGCATCCACGTCGTTGGCGACCGTCACTGGCCGCCGGAAGGCCGCCTCCAGATGCTCGCGCAGCGGCACGCGCTTCCACCCGAGGTTGGGCGCCGATAACAGCATCCCCCGCTCCAGGTCCAAGGGCCCTGGCGTGCCGATGCCGATGCCCCCGATGTCCCTCGGGCTTAGACCCGCCTCCCGCAGCGTCAAGCGGATCAGCGCCTCGATCCGCTTCAACCCCTCCGCGCCGTCGCCGCCAACGCCCACCGACTCGCGCTTCGACGCGACCGGACGGTGGCGCCCGTCCACCACCGCGCAAAACATCTTCGTCCCGCCAAGATCGAATCCAATCCAGCGCCCCTCGCCGCGTGTTGCCATGGGAATGCCCTCGGATGCCCGCCCAATATATCACGCCGCCGGGGACGGAGCGCTGCCGGCCGCGGCGGCCTCGGATCAAACCGGCCCCGCGGCCTTGCCGCCGCGTGCGGGGGCGCGGACGAGGCGAACCGCTTCCGCGGCGTTCTCGAACAAGCGCAAGCCCAGGCCGCGGGCCGGCAGCGTTCCATCCATCCGCTGACGAACCGCCGCCGGGTGGTTCTCCGGATAGAGGTAGGCCTCGGGATGCGGCATCAGCCCGAAAATCCGGCCGGTCGGATCGCAGAGCCCTGCGATCGCGCGCAACGACCCGTTCGGGTTGTGAGGATACTTCATCGTCGGATCGCCGGTCAGGGGATCGGCATAGCGGCAGGCGATGCAGCCCTCCTCCTCGAGCCGGTCGAGGAGGCGGCGGTCGAGCGTGAACACCTTCCCCTCCCCGTGGCGCACCGGAAGGTCCATGCGGTCGAGGCCGCGCGTGAAGAGACACGGACTGCGGGGCTCGAACCTCAGCGTGACCCAAAGGTTGCGAAACGTGCCGACGTCGTTCATCGCCAGGGTGACTCGCGGCGTGAAGTATTCGCCGTCCAGACCCGGCACCAGCCCGAGCCGCGCGAGGATCTGAAAGCCGTTGCACACCCCGAGGATCAGCCCGCCGCCGTCGATGAACCGCTCGATCTGTCCCCGCAGGCGGTGCCGCACGCGGGTGGCCAGCACGTGCCCCGAGCCCATGTGGTCGCCGTACGAAAACCCGCCGATGAACATCAGCACGTCGTGCTCGAGCAGCGCCGCCGGCCGGGCCAGCAGATCGTTGAAGTGCAGCGCGGTCGGCGCCGCCCCGGCCAGGCGCCAGGCCTGCACCGACTCGGCCTCGCAGTTGAATCCCTGCCCGGTCACCACGAGCGCCCGCACGGGCGGGAGCACCTTGACGTCAGAGGTCGTGTTCATGCGACGGCCGTCCACTGTACGGCATCGGCCCCGCGGGGCAACCCGCACGGTGGCCAGCGACGTTCACGGCCTGGCCGGTCGAGCGGCGGCCCGGCCGGACGGGGCCGACAACAGCGAGAGCATCGCCTCGCCCATGGCCACGCCGATCTGGTGGAACGTCTCGGCATTTCCATTCCAATGGTAATTCTGCCGGTTCGGCAAAACCTCGGCGGGACGCCAGAACGGACGCGTGTCCACGAACGCGACGCGGCCAGTCGGGCCGAAATGGGCCGCCGCGGCGGCCTGGGCCCGGATCGGCGAGAGCGCCCGCGGATGGGTTTCCTCCGGTCCGCCCTGTCCGGTCGCCGCGATGACGAAGGGAAGATCGGGTACGCCCAGATCCCGGCGCAGATCGTGGATGAACCAGATCATGTTGGTGGCGTAGGCCGCGTTCATCGCCGGGTCGATCCGGTCGTTCCAGCCCTGGTGCCAGGCGAACCCGGCCAAGTGCGCCGGACAGTCCGCGACCGCCGGCCAGATACGGCCCGACCAGCGCTGCTTTGGCCGACGCGACCGTCTCGCGGTAGCATGGACCTGTCTCTCCGCCCGCCGACGGCGGCCGGAAGTCCCGGGCTAGGCTCTTTCCACCCCAAGCGCGCTTGACCAGCAGCACGGGGGCCTCCAGCGCGTCGCCGACCACCTGCCCGAAGCCGAGCTCGGGGCCGATACGGTCCTCTCGGACGCCGAAGCCGGGGCGCAGACCGCCGGTCCGCCCAGGTAGCTCACCCACACGTCGTCCCGTACCACCCACGTGCTGTCGGGCCGCATTAGCCGCCGCAGCAGCTCCTGGGCCGACGGGTCGCGCACGGCGGCCTCGAGGCTGCCGCGGCCGCCGTTGCGCGCCGGATCGGCGGCGATGACGCCGTGGCCTTCCATGTTGGATTGCCCGGCGAGGATGAACACCTCGACCGGCCCGCGCCCGTCGGGCGGCGCGGCGGCCGATCTGAGGGCGGCCATCAGAACGGCGGCCGCAAGAGTTCGACGCGGGTTCATTGGGGACAGTATTCCCGCGGCGTGGCCGGGCCACAGCCCGGGGGGCGTGCCGCAGCCGTTCCTGGGGAGGGGCGGTCCGTCTTCGCTCCCCCGGACCGTGTCGAGTTGTCGGGCCCCGACCCCCGGCGGTATGCTTTCTACATGACCGACCGCGACGAGGCGGCCGCCCGGCTCGCCGAACTGCGCCGGCAGATCGCCGCGCACGACCACCGCTACTATGTGCTGGCGCGGCCGACGATCCCGGACGCCGAGTACGATCGCCTGTTCGACGAGCTGTTGAGCCTGGAGGCGGAACACCCGGACCTCGTCACTCCCGACTCGCCGTCCCAGCGGGTCGGCGGCTCGCCGCTGCCGGGGTTCGAGCGGGTCACCCACGAGAGCCCGATGCTGTCGCTGGAGAAGGCCCGCGACGACCACGACCTGGCGTTGTTCGACGCCCGCGTGCGCAAGGCGCTGCCGGACGAGGAGATCGAGTACCACGTCGAACCGAAGATCGACGGCGTATCGATCTCCCTTCTTTACCTCGACGGCGTTCTCGCGCGCGCCGCCACGCGCGGCGACGGACGGATCGGCGACGATATCACTGCCAACGCCCGCACGATCCGCAGCGTCCCCCTGCGGCTGGTTGGAGAACGGCCGCCCGCGCGACTGGAGGTCCGCGGCGAGGTGTACATCGCGCGCGAGGACCTGGCGCGTCTCAACGAACGGCTGGCCGCGGCGGGCGAGGAGCCCTTTCCGAACGCCCGCAACGCCGTCGCCGGCTCGCTGAAGCTGCTCGATCCCCGCCACGTCGCCCGCCGGCCGCTGCGCGTCGTACTCTACGGCGTTGGCGTCGCGGAGGGGTTCGCCGCGCCCTCGCAGGCGGCCGGCCTGGAGGAACTGCGCCGCCTCGGCCTGCCGACCCCCGCCCTGACCTTTGTCTGTTCCGACATCGGTGAGGCCCGCGAGCGGTGCCGCGAGATCCACCGCCGTAAGGACGAATTGCCGTACGACATCGACGGGGCCGTGATCAAGCTCAACCGCCTCGACCAGTGGCCGCGGCTGGGCTTCAAGCCCCGCCATCCGGCCTGGGCGATCGCCTACAAGCCCCGCGAATGGACCGAGCAGGCCCGCACCCGGCTGCGCGCGATCACCATCCAGGTCGGCCGCAGCGGCGTGCTGACGCCCGTGGCCGAACTCGAGCCAGTGTTCCTCGACGGCTCCACCGTCAGCCGGGCCACGCTACACAACGCCGACGAGATCCGCCGCAAGGACATCCGCATCGGCGACATGGTGGTGGTCGAGAAGGCCGGCATGGTCATTCCTGCCGTAGTCCGCGCCCTTCCGGAGCTGCGGAGCGGGCGCGAAACCGAGTTCCGGATGCCCGACCGCTGCCCGGCCTGTGGCGGGGCGGTGGTCCGTGCGCGGCGCGCGGGAGACGGGGGCGAGGAGGTCGCCTGGCGCTGCCACAACCTCGACTGCCCCGCCCAGAAGGCGCGGCGGCTCGAATATTTCTGCCGTCGCGCAGCCCTCGACATCGACGGCGTCGGGGGCGTGGTCGCCGAACGGCTGGTGGACAGCGGCCGCGTGGATGAACCGTTGGACCTGTACGAGCTGTCGCTCTCCGACCTGGCCTCCCTCAACCTGGGCACCGACGAGGACCCCCGGATCTTCGGCGAAAAGAACGCCGCGCGCGTGATCGCCGCCATCGAGCGCAGCCGCACCGCACCGCTCTCCCGCTGGCTGGCCGCGCTCGGGATCCCCGGCGTGGGCGATGTCACCGCGCTCGAGCTGGCACGCCGCCACTCGTCGTTCGAGGAGGTCGCCGCGTCGCCGTGGCTACGGGCGATCGTCCGCAGCGAGGAAGCGCAGGCCGAGCTCCGTCGCCTGAAGGCCGCTGCGCGAACGGCCCGCGCGGAGGGGCGCCGGCCGGCCGCTTCCCCGCGCCTGCGCGAGCTGGAGGAGGAAGTCTCCCGCCTCGAGGCCGAGTTGGCCGCGGCGGGCCGGTCGCAGGTCGGCCCGGCCGACGCGGCTTCGGTGCTGGCGTTTTTCGAGTCGACGCGGGGCCGCCGTCTGCTCGACCGGCTCCGCCATCTCGGTATTCGGCCGGCGCCCGACGGCCCCGCACCCTCCGCCGGTCCCCTGTCGGGACAGGTTTTTGTGCTCACCGGCACGCTGGATTCCATGACCCGCGCCGAGGCCGCCGAGGCGATTCGGGCGGCCGGCGGCGAGGTGGCCGACGCCGTCAGCCGCCGGACCACCGCCCTCGTCGTCGGCCATGACGCCGGCGAAACGAAGAGCCGTCGCGCGGTGGAGCTGGGGATTGCCGTCATCGACGAGGTCGAACTGTTGTGCCGCCTCGGCCGCGCCGCCATCCGGAGGCCGCAACAGGGCGAATTGTTCTGACGGCCGCCTCCGGCGCGTCTTTTTCGAAAGTTGCCTGTGGTATACTGCGTGGGCCGTTCGCCCTCCATGCCGATCGCATTCCAATGCACGAAATGCGATGCGCGGATCGAAGTCGATGCCGAGCACGCGGGCGGCTCCCTGGTCTGCCCCACGTGCGGATTGCCGCAAGTAGTGCCCCGTCAGGGGCTGGGCCCGGGCACCGTCGTCGGCGGGTTCGAAATCGTGCGATTGATCGGTCGCGGCGGGATGGGCGAGGTGTATCTGGCGCGCCAGCGGTCGCTCGACCGCATGGTCGCGCTCAAGGTCCTTTCGCGTTACCTGGCCCCTGGGCGGGACGCCGTGGACCGGTTCATCCGGGAGATCCGGCTGACTGCCCGACTTGAGCATCCCTACCTCGTGACCGCATTCGAGGGCGGCGAAGACCAGGGCATCGTCTATCTGGCGATGGCCTACGTCCGCGGCGCCTCGCTGCACGAGCGGGCGATCCGGCGCGGCCCGTTGACGGAGGCCGAGACCCTCGCGCTCGGACGCAAGATCGCCTCCGCGCTGAACTACGCCTGGGACGAACTCCGGCTGCTGCACCGCGACATCAAGCCGTCCAACATCCTCCTCGACGCGCACGGCGAGCCCCGACTGGCCGACCTCGGTCTCGCCAAATGCCTCGGGCAACGGGAAGGTCCGACGATGGCCGGCGCGGTGCTGGGAACGCCGAACTACATGAGCCCCGAACAGGCGGACGGCCGTGACGATCTCGACGTCCGTTCCGACATCTACTCCCTGGGGGCGACGCTCTACACGGCCTGCACCGGGCAGATTCCGTACCAGGCCGGTTCGCTGCTGGAGGTGCTGCGCCGCCAGGCGACGGAGCCGTTGCCGGATCCGCGTACCTACGCACCCCAACTGTCGGCGGAGTTCGTCGAATTCTTGGGGCGCTTCCTTGCCCGCGACCGCCGGGAACGTCCGCGCGATTGGCCGTCGGCGCTGGCCGAGTTCGACCGCCTGCTCGTGCGGCATCCTGGCCCCGCCGGCATCCTGCCCATCGCCGAGGAAACGGCAACGCCTCCACCGACCCCGCCCGCCAGCTGGCGCCGCACGGCGGTGATTGTCATCCCCGCGTTCGTGGCCCTGATCGGCGGCGCCCTTACCGGATGGTGGTGGATGGCGCCCCGGCCCTCCGCGCCACCCCCGTCGTCCCCATCCGCTCTGCCACCGGCCGCCCCTCATTCGCCTCTGCCCGCGCCGGCTCCGCCCGGGCAGGCCCAGCGCCCGGCTGCGCCGCCCGAATGGACGGAGCCAGCCGAGGCCGACCTGCAGTCCCCCGGCCGCCCACCCTTGTCGCTTGAGGCCCGCCGCCAGCTGGTCCGCGCATGGATGGAGGCGCGCGACGTCATGCGCCGCCATCCGGATGACCTCGAGGGACAGCTGGCGCGGATTGACCGGGTCATCGCTTTGGCGCCGGAAAGCCCCATCGCGCAGAAGGTCCGCGAGTGGGTGGCGGTCAACCGGATCCGGGAAAAAGCCGAGATGCGGCGTCTGGAACGCGAGTTCGAACGCGCTGTTGAGGAGGATCTGGCTGCCGGCCGGTTCGAGGAGGGTATCCGACGACTCCAGACCTACTCCGGCCCGTTGGAGAAGGAGACGCGCGAGCTTCGCGCGGCGATGGTCCGCCGTCTCGAGGAGGGCCGCGAAAACCACCTTCGGCGCGAGGCGGCGCGCCTGTTCTCCGCGGCGATTGGGGAGGCCGCCGTCGCCGGGGCCGCCGGCCGGTGGAGCGAGGCCGCCTCGGCCCTCGAACGCGCGCGGGCCGATCCCGCCGCCGGCGGCGAGGCCGAGCGCCTGGCCGAGGCCGTTGCCCAGGCCGCGAGGGCGGCCAACTGGGGGCGGGATGTCCTGTCGAGCTTTCAGGCCCAGCGCGGGCAGACCGTCGAAATCGAGTTCGCCGACGGCCACCGGGAGACGCTGCAGGTGGCCCGCGTGACGCCGACCGAAGTGGTCGGGCGGCGCTATCTGCCGGAGGGATTTGTCGAGCGGACGGTCACCTGCCGCGACCTGAGCCTCCGCGAACGTCTGCGCCGGCTCGGGCAGCTTTCCGCCGTCGAAATCGCATTTCTAGAGGGGGTCTGGCTGCTGGAATCGCGGGATCGCGCCCGGGCGGCCGCGGCGTTCGCCGCCACCGGCACGCCGCTGGGCGAGGCGCTGGCCCGGCAGCTCGCCGGGGGGACGTAACCAGCCGTTTCCGCGTGGCGGCGGTTCGTCCGGCGGTGTCCTTCGTCGACTTGGCGGATGGCGGCCCGGCGGACTCGCGGGGCCATCCGGCCAGGACGCGGCGGCGGACCGTTACCGGCGGCGTACTCGTCCTTGTTATGCCAGGACAGCGATTCGACGGGCGACCTTCGCGGAGTGGCTGGCCGCCCTCGGACGCGGGGGATGCTCGTCGTCGTCTTGGACACCGGCATTTTCTGCTCCGACTACGGCGGCCGTCGGAAGGTCCGGCGCGTCCGGCGCGAAATCCTCGGTCCTTTTTGCGGCGGCAGCATGCGGGTTCCCATCCGCTTGCCGCACCGTCAGGGTCGATACGGCGGCGGCGCCGTCGGGACGGCGCGCTTGCAGGCGGGCGCCCGGGGGACAAGAATCCCGCCAATGAGAATCGTCACCAGCGCACAGATGCGACAGCTCGACCGCCTCATGATCGAGGAAGAGGAGGTGTCCGGCTACACCCTGATGGACCGCGCCGGGCGGGGGGTGGCCGACGTCATCCGTTACTTGGCCGACCTGGCGGGCATTTCCAATCCCACGGCGCTGCTGATCGCGGGACGGGGCAACAACGGCGGCGACGCCTTCGCGGCGGCGCGGCACCTGCGGGAGATGGGCTTTGAGGCGACCGTGAGGATCGCCGCCCCCGAGGACCAGATCACCGGCGACGCGCTGCGTCATCTGATGAACTTGCGGGCCGAGGGCATCACCGTGGAGGAGTATCCCACCCGCGAGGACTGGGCGGAGAACCTGGCCCATCCCTTTGGCGCGGATTTCATCGTGGATGGCCTGCTGGGCATCGGCAGCCGGGGCGCTCCCCGCTGGGTGGTGGCTTCGGCGATCGAGTACATCAACGCTGCGGCGAACGACTCCTACGTCGTGGCGATCGACATCCCCTCCGGCCTCCATGCCGACACCGGTATCGCCGAGGGCGTGGCGGTCACCGCGGACGTGACGGTGACGATGGGTTTGCCGAAGGTCGGGCTCGTTGCGCCGTCGGCGCTGGAGTTCGTCGGCACCGTCGAGGTCGCCGATCTCGGGCTGCCGCCGGAGATGATCGAGGGGCTGCCGCCCGCGGTGGACCTGGAGCTGATTTACTCGAACGAGCTGCGGCGGGTGATCCCGCGGCGTGCGCGGGGGTCGCACAAGGGGACGTACGGCCACCTGCTGCTCATCGGCGGGGCGCGCGGCTACGCCGGCGCCATCGCGCTGGCTTGCCGCGCCGCGGTGCGCTCGGGGGTCGGCCTGACGTCGGCCCTGGTGCCGTCGTCCATCCTGCCGGTCGTCGCCGGCGCCTCGCTGGAGACGATGGTGCACGCGGGCGAGGAGACGGAGGCCGGATCCCTGCGCGCCTCGGCGCTCTCGACCTGGCTGCGCCGGCTCGACACGTTCGACGCGGTCGTCGTCGGCCCCGGGCTGACGACGCATCCGGACAGTGCCGCCCTGGTGCGGACGCTGCTGCGCGAATGCCCGGCGCCGCTGGTGCTGGACGCGGACGCCCTGAACGTGCTGAGCGGCGATCCGCAGGCGATCCGCGCGGCGCGCAGCACCGTGATCATCACGCCGCATCCCGGCGAGATGGCCCGGCTGCTCGGGCGGGACATCGCGTCCATCCAGGCCGACCGGCCCGCCGCCGCCCGCGCGGCCGCCGCGGCGACCGGGGCGATCGTCGTCCTCAAGGGCGCCGGCACGCTCGTCACGACCGCGGAGGGGCCGGCGCACATCAACTTGACCGGCAACCCCGGCATGGCCCGCGGCGGCAGCGGGGACGTGCTGGCCGGTCTGCTCGCCGGCCTGTTGGCCCAAGGCATCGCGCCGCTCGACGCGGCCCGGGCCGCCGTCTTCCTTCATGGCCGCGCCGGCGACATGGCGGCGTGGCGGAGTTCCCAGACGGGAATGGTCGCCGGCGACGTGGTCGCCGAACTGCCCTACGCGTTTCGGGAGCTGGCGCTGCGCTGATCTCTTATTTCGCCCCGGCGGGCTTGAGAGCCGTCAACGCCTTGAGGTCTATCGCCTGAACCGCCTCCGACAGGATCTCCGGCGGGATCTGGCTGCCTTGGACCTCTACCTGGAATCGGTCGGCCTGCAGCACGATGTTGCCGCTTCGGTCGCGGTGACGGTACGTCTCCAGGGCCTTGTGCCCCGAAATGAGGCGGCTCTTTTCGTATCCCTCGTCGCCCTCGCGGTCCACCTCGACGGCGGCCATGGTCATCCGGCCGAACACCGCGGCCGCACCCGCGCCGGCAAGGTCGGAAAGCGTCAGCTTCAGTTGTCCGCCCTTCGGCCCCTCGTAGGTGGCCTCCGCCGTGACCATCGTCATTCCCATCGCGCTGTTCCGCTCGCTGCTGGCCGACTTGCGGGTGAACTGGCCGATCTTCTCCGGCAGCAGCGCCTTGAGCTCGCGGTGGTCCACGCACGGCGACGCCTCGCGGGCGCTGCCTTCCATGGCCTTTTGTAGGGCCTCGAGCTGCTTTTGCATGGCGGCGGGGTCGAACTTCGGGGGTGTCTGGGCCGCGGCCACCAGGGCGCACATCGCCGCGGCCAGCGGTCCGCTCATCGCGCTGCGGTAGGTCATGGAAACGATCCTTTCGGTTTGCGGGCAACTTACCCGCTTAACGGCCGACGTCAAATGAAGGCCGGCGGCGCGTTTTCGGGCCTCAGCCGCGCGAGGGTGGAGTGGCGGGGGCGGCGTCCACGTCGCGGATCACACCGAGCGTGCCCACGAGACCGCTGACCACGAAGAAGCCGACGAAGTAGATTGCCCCGAGGGCCGCGAAGATCGGTGAGAAGGAGGTCACCGTCAGCCGGCCGATCGTCAGTTGCGAGACCGCGCCGACCAGACCGCCGAGGCAGCCGCCGAGGCCCGACACGGTCCCGACAACGTGCCGCGGGAACACCTCGGCCGGCAGGGTGATGTTGCCCCATGCGCCATGGCCGAAGCTGATCGCCGCCAGGATCGCCACGGCCGTCGCGGGGCTGCGCGTGCGCACGATCGCCACGCAAAGCGCCGGAATCATGCAGGAGATCGCGAACATCAGCGTTTTGCGCGCGCGGTTCAGCGTCCATCCGCGAGCGATCCACCACCGCGGGATCGCGCCGCCGGCCAAGCTGCCCAGAAACAGCGCCAACGGCGGGATCCACACGAAGTAACCCACCTGCTTCAGGTCGAAGCCCCGCTCGCGCTGGAAGTACATCGGGATCCAGAACGAAAGGAAATACGAGATGGGATCGGTCATCACCCGCGCGGCAATGCACCCCCAGGTGGCGGGCATGCGGAGCAGGCGGCCCCACGGAACCCTCGGGGCCGGTCCCACGGTCGCTGAGGCGCCCTCCTCGATCAGCGCCAGTTCCTCCGGCGAGAGGCGCGGATGCCGGCGGGGCAGCCGGTACATCGCCGCCCAGGCCGCCACCCAGAGGAAGCTCGCGCCCCCGGCCGCCCAAAACGCCCATCGCCATCCCCACCGGCGCGCGATCCACGACGAGAACACGATCGCCATCACCGAGCCCAGCGCCGTGCCGGCGTTGAAGATGCCCACCCCCAGCGCGCGTTCGCGGATCGGAAACCACTCCGACACCGCCCGCACGCCGGCCGGGAAATTGGCCGGCTGGGCCACCCCCAGCCCGAACCGCGCCAACGCCAGATGCCCCAACGTTCGCGCCAACCCGTGCGCCATCGTCACCGCCGACCACAGCGAGGCGAAGATGAGCAGGCTCAGCCGCGTGCCGAGCCGGTCCACCAACCCACCGCCGACGGCGTACATGATCGCATAGCTGAACAGAAACGCCGCGGTGACCCGCGAATAGCCCCGGCTAAAGGCCTCCTTGTCGAGCCCCCAGTCCTGCCGGATCGTCTCGGCCAGCGTGGAGAGCGTGTTGCGGTCGAGGTAGTTGACCGCCGTAGAGAGCAGAAGCAGCACGGCGACCCACCACCGCAGGTTCGGGATGGGTTTCTTCACCCGTCCGCCTCCGCCACTTGCAGCGACTCGAACCGGAGCCGTTGCTCGTTCCATTCGGCCGTCACCCTTCCGGCGGGTTCGAGACCGAGCAGCGCCGCCGGCCGATGCGACGCCATTCCCCAGGCTTCGGCCAACGTCACGCCGGCGAACCGGACGGTCAACTCGACCGCGCGATCGAGCGTCAGCGCGGAGCCGGCTAGCGTGGCTCCGCCGGGCAGCGTGACCCGGCCGGCCTCGTCGCGTTCGATCGTCTGGCCGCCGACGGTGTAGCGGCCCGGCGGCGCGTCGGCCGCGGCGGTGGCGTCGGTGACCAGCGCCACACGGGCCGGCGTTTTGGCCCGGATCATCACCTTCACGGTCTCCGCGGGCAGGTGGTGACCATCCACGATCAGGCAGGCCGTCAGCTCGTCGGCCGCCATCTGCGCCCAGAGCAGGTTGGGATGACGGGGCAGCATGCCGGCGCAGCCGTTGCCGAGGTGCGTGGAGATCGTCGCCCCCGCCCGCACCGCCGCCGCGATCTGCGCAGGCGTTGCGTCGGAGTGGCCGATCGCCACCCTCACCCCCGTTTCCACCAGACGCTCGATCAACGCCGGCGCGCCGGGCATTTCCGGCGCCAGCGTCACCAGACGGATGCGGCCCTGTGCGGCCTCCTGCCGCCGAAGAAAATCGTCCAGATCCGGCGGCCGCACCGCCTCGCGCCGGTGCGCGCCGCGCGGACCATCGGCCGGGTGAATGTACGGCCCCTCCATGTGGAGCCCCACGACCGACGGGTGCGCCGCGGCCAGCACATTCCGGGCGCAACGGGCGAACTCTTCGAAGGGCGAGGTGATCAACGTCGGCAGGCACCGCGTCACGCCGTGCCGCCGCATCGCCTCCAGCGCCCGCTGCACCATCTCCGGAGTCGTCGCCGGGTCGTTGAAATCCACGCCCGCAAATCCGTTGACCTGAAGATCGAACAGGCCCGGGCCGGCGAACGTCATCTTCGTCCCTCGATTCAACGGTCCACCATCGCCGTCGCCGTCAAAAGCGCGGCGGAGTCGCGGTCGAGGTAGACGTCCACCTCCGGATGCCGGCGAAGGGCCGAGGCGGGGGCCATCGGCCCGATCGGGCCCTCCAGGCACGCCCGCACCGCTTCGGCCTTCCGCGCGTCCGGCACCACGCACACGATCGCTCGGGCCTTCAGGATCTGGCGGATGGACATCGAGATCGCGTGCGTGGGCACTTCGCCGAGCGAGGCGTACCAGCCCTCGCCGACCTGCTGCCGACGGCAGGCCTCGTCGAGCCGCACGATCAGATAGGGCTCCTCCGTCTCGAAGTCCGCCGGAGGATCGTTGAAGGCGAGATGGCCGTTCTCGCCGATGCCGACGAAGGCGACATCCACAGGACGCTCGTTCAACCTGCGGCCGACGATGCGGCAGACCTCCTGCGGGTCGGGCAGGTCGCCGTCGAGCAGGTGGGCGCGCACGATTCCCGCCGGCCGGATGAACCGCTCGATCAGATACCGTCGGAAGCTGGCCGGGTGGGCGATCGGCAGGCCGATGTACTCGTCGAGGTGAAACATCTCCACCCGCGTCCAGTCAATGTCCGGCTGCCGCACTAGCGCGTTGAGAAATTCGAACTGAGAGGCGCCGGTCGCCGCGATGATCCGCGCAACCCCCCCGCCGGTCTGCGCCGCCCGGATCCGTCCGGCCGCGCGATCCGCCGCCGCCGTCCCCAGCGATGACTTATCCGAACATCTCCAGACCCTCATCCGCACCTCCCCACGCGGCTTAGGACGACCTGCCCGCGTGGCGCAACTTTAGGGCCCGCCCGGACCGAACGCAATCCCTGCGGCCTTAGCCTGCGTATCCTCAATTCGAGCCGGAGGCCGAGGTCGGCGATGGGCGCGCCAACCGGCCTTGGCGCAGGTGACGCCAGCGGCGGTGTGGGGTATACTTCAGCCAAGGGCGCC
>OGCI01000832.1_pt1 | contig 30728 bp, 27 predicted proteins | sample 1570021 | NCBI WGS metagenome assembly OGCI01 (sample SAMN06264664, study PRJEB24512) | hot springs metagenome | isolation source: Hot spring water | place: South Africa: Tshipise | collected 2015-06-21 | reverse complement strand
GGGGTTTGTCAGCGCTTGCGACAGCGTTTCTGCGGACAGCGTCAGGACCCGTGAGGAGTTTTGAAACACCCTCAACGTATGTTGACAAATGCCCACCCGTGCCGTTATACTCTATAACGTGGAGAGAATACGTATTCTGGCAAAGGGATTATGCCTGAACTCACTCAGAACCAGATTGCCAAGCTCTCGCAGGTATCACAGGCTACCGTGTCACGGGTGTTGCGTGGCGACCCGCGCGTGAACGAAGAGCTGCGTCAGCGTGTGCTTTCGGTCATCGAGAAGCACGGCTACGTTCCCGATGCCCGCGCGCAATCCCTGCGCTCACAGCGCACCGGCACGCTGGGGCTGGTGGTACATCGCTCTCCCAAACAGCTTGCTCGCGACCCCTTCTTCAGCGCACTGATTGCCGCCATCATCGAGTTCGCCGGCAAAGCGGGTTACCACCTGTGCGTCGATGCGGCACGCGCCGTGCAGTCCCGCCAAGCCATTTACGAGGAGCTTCTGCGCACCCGGCGTGTGGACGGGCTCATTCTGGTAGAGCCGCAAACGCAGGACGAGCGCATGCCCCGTCTGCTCGAAGAGGGCTTCCCGTTCGTGCTAATCGGACGCTACGAGCCGACCGACGCTGTCTACTCCGTCGATAACGACAACATCGGCGCAGCGCGCACCGCGACCGAGCACCTCATCCGCAAAGCACACTATCGCATCGCCTATGTCAGCGGTCCGCGCGGCGTGTTTGTGTGCGAGGATCGCTATCAGGGCTACCGACAGGCGCTGGAACGGGCGGGCATCGAGCCGTCTTCCGACCTGGTTGCATGGGGCGACTTCAGCGAGGAACACGGCTACCGCGCTATGAGTCGGTTGCTCAGCCTGCCCAATCCGCCCACTGCAGTGCTGGCGGTGGACGACCTGGTGGCGGTAGGTGCGCTCCGAGCCGTGAAGGAACGTTGTCGTGCCGTTCCGCAGCAGGTGGCGGTCATCGGCTTCAACGACTCGCCGTTCTGCAACTACGTGGAGCCGCCGCTCAGCTCCATAGCAGTGGACATCCGTGCGCTGGCGCAAATTGCCACCGACCTGCTGATTCGCCTCATCGAGGAGCGTGAGGTGCACCAGCGACGCTACATTGTGCCCTGCCAGCTGGTAGAGCGTTCTTCCACGTGATGTTAGGAGATACTCCCATGCACACACGTTATCGTCTTTCCCGCTTCTATCTGGTGGCTCTGCTGGTTTTCATCGTCTCCGCTGTGGCAAAGAGCGAAGACGGCGTGCCGATTACCTTCCGGCTGGAGCTGGAACAGCCGGCGCAGGTGGTGTATCTGGCAGGTACCTTTAACGACTGGCAGGTGGGACGCCATCCCATGCAGAGCACCGACGGCGGCAGAACATGGACGCTGATCCTTCACCTGATGCCGGGGGTGTACCAGTACAAGTTCGTGGTCAACGGCACCGACTGGCGCACCGACCCCAAAGCCTCCCACACTGTGGACGATGGTATGGGCAACATCAACTCACTGCTGGTGGTGGAGGCGAAGGGGGTCAACCCACCCGGACGCCGAGGCGATGGCGTCATCACCCGGTCTGCCCTCCGTCACGATCCCGGCGGCTTGCTCTGGTTGCAGGCAGAGGACGAGCGCAACGTGGCAATCACCGTGCGGACACGTCGCGACGATGTGCAGACGGTGCTCCTCGTCGTTTATGACGGCGAACGATTCGCGCGCCGCCCGATGCCAGTGGTCGCTCGCGACGTGCTCTTCGCCTACTACCGGGTAAGCCTGCCCATCCTGCCGGTGCAGTATCTTTTCATCGTGGAGGACGGCTCCACCAGGCTCTGGCTCTCACCACAGGGTGTCTCTGAGAGCAAGCCTGCTCGGTGGTTTCGCATTAAGCCGCAAAAGATACCGGGGGTGAAGGTGCCTGCGTGGACAGCGGATGCCATCTTCTACCAGATTATGCCCGACCGCTTCCTGAACGGCGACCCGTCCAACGACCCGGACCCAAAGCAACCGCTGGACGAAACGGGACGTACCGACGACTTCTTCGGGGGAGACCTGTGGGGCGTGGCGCAGAAAGCAGACTATCTGCACTCGCTGGGGATAACGGCGGTCTACTTCACGCCCATCTTTACCTCCGTCACGCACCACAAGTACGACACCGACGACTACACGCGCGTGGACCCGCAGTTCGGCGGCGACGAGGCGTTCTTGAAAGTGTGCGAAGAGATGCAGAAGCGGCGCATCCGGGTGGTACTGGACGGCGTTTTCAATCATGTGGGCGTGCACTTTTTCGCCTTCCGCGACCTGCTGGAGAGGGGCGAGCAGGCAACCTATCGCGACTGGTTCATGGTGCACCGTTTCCCAGTGCGTATCGAAAGCCCGCCGCCCTACGCTGCATGGTGGAACATCCCCTACGTGCCCAAACTGAACCACGAAAACCCCGAGGTGCGTCGCTACCTGCTGGATGTGGTCACGCGCTGGATGCAGCGTGCGCCCATTGGTGGCTGGCGGCTGGACGTTGCCAACGAGGTGCCCGACCACTTCTGGCGCGAGTTCCGACGGCAGGTGAAACGCCTGCGTGCCGATGCGATTATCATCGGCGAGATATGGGGCGACGCCTCACACTGGCTGAGGGGCGATATGTTCGACTCGGTGATGAACTACCCGTGGCGTGGAATCATACTGGACTGGGTGGCTTATCGGCGTACCACTCCTTCCACGACGGATGACCGCCTGCGCCTGCTGGCGCTGACCTATCCCCGCGCCGTCACCTACTCGCTCTACAATATGCTATCCAGCCACGATACGCCCCGCCTGCGCACACTCTGCGGAGGGGATTGGCGACGGGTGAGGCTGGCGTTCCTCCTGCAGATGACGCTGCCCGGCGCGCCCGCCATCTACTACGGCGAGGAGGTCGGCATGGAAGGCGGCAACCTGCCCGATAACCGCCGTCCGATGGAATGGCGTCCGTCGCCAGAGGGTGCGGCGTTACGGGAGTATGTGACGGCGCTGATTGGATTGCGGAAAGCGCACCCCGCCCTCCGTCGTGGGGAGTGGACCACCCTGCTGACCGACGACCGCCAGAACGTCTACGCCTACCTGCGCCATCAGCACGACGACCGGGTGCTGGTGGTCATCAATAACGGCGAGAAGCCGGCAACGGTGAGGCTGAACCTGCCGGGTGGGGCGAGGCAGTATCGGGTTCTGCTGCGCACGGACGGTACCAAGGGCGGTGCCCCGCTACGCACGGATAGTCGGGGAGTGTTGTCGGTCACAGTTCCTGCGATGAGCGGCTGGATACTGTCGCCTGCGCAGTGAGCGTTTTTCGCACAGGCGCAACGAAAATGCTTGACAAACGCGCGGTGGTAGCTGTATATATAATGATGGTCGCCGACGTGGTGAAATTGGTAAACACGCTAGGTTCAGGGTCTAGTGCCCGAACGGGCTTGGGGGTTCGAGTCCCCCCGTCGGCACCATTTTTGTTGTACTCCCTCAAGAGGATTCCCCGATAGTGTCCCTGAACTCTTACAGCAAGCAACCGCAGAAAGGTGACAGTGCCCATGCCTCGCGTGTTCATTCTGCCTGACCAGGTAGAGGTGGAGGTGCCGGATGGCGCTCCGCTGGTACGCGCCCTGTGGCAGGCAGGAGCGCTGGTGGAAACGCCATGCGGCGGCTTCGGCGTGTGCGGAAAGTGCCGAGTGCGCTTCCTCAGCGGAGCGACCCCCAGCCCGACCCCTGACGAGCTGGCACATCTGCCCGCGCAGGACCTGGCGGAAGGCTGGCGCCTCGCATGTCGCCACCGGGTCATTGGCGACGCCCACCTCGAGGTGCCCTCCGAGAGTCGTCCCGCTATCGCACAGGTTTTGACCACCGCCGTGGAGCGCGAGGTGCCGCTGGAGCCAGCCGTGCTGCGACTGCCGGTGACTTTAGACCAACCCACTACGCACGATGAGCGCTCCGACCTGCGTCGCCTGCTGGACGCTCTTCACGAACAGCACGGTGTCCGTGCCGCCCCAAGGCAGGTGCCGCTGAACGTTCTGCGACAGCTGTCGCAAGGGATGCGCGATTCAGGGTTCCGCCCCTATGTCGTACTGTTTCACGACCCAAACCACCCTGCTAAAACCCGACTGCTGGCGATTCACTCAGACGAGTCGCAGCCTCTGCTCGGTATCGCCTTCGATATCGGTACCACCACCCTCGTGGGCTATCTCGTCGACCTGCAAACGGGCAAACAGCTGGCTCACGCCGCGCGCTTGAACCCGCAGGTACAGTACGGCGACGACGTGGTATCGCGACTCACTTTCGTCTACCACGACCCCGCAGGAGCGAGACTGCTACAGCACGCCGTGGTGCGGGGTCTCAATGAAATCATCGTCGAGGCGTGTCAACTGGCAGGCGTCGCCCCGCACGACATCTACGAAGTGGTGGCAGTGGGCAACACCACCATGCTCCACCTTTTGCTGGGCGTCAACACCAACTCCATCGCCGTCGCCCCCTATGTTCCGGTATTCGCCGACCTGTTGAGCATGGAGGCCAGGCAGGTGGGGTTGCGGACGAGCCCTTCAGCACTGTTGACCACCCTGCCGTGCGTCGCAGGTTACGTGGGGGCGGATACGGTGGCGGTCGCGCTGACGCACCTTCACAACCCGCGCGGTGGCACGGTGATGGCGCTGGACATCGGCACGAACGGCGAGGTGGTTTTGCGCCATCAGGGCAAATACTACTGCACCTCCGCAGCCGCGGGTCCTGCGTTCGAGGGAGGGCGGATCTATCAGGGGATCCGCGCGGAGTTCGGCGCCATTTCGCAGGTCAGTGTGGAAAGCAACGGCGAGAACCAGTGGCTTCACATCACCACGGTAGGGGGTTCGCCAGCTAAGGGTATCTGCGGTTCGGGGCTCATCGATGCGGCGGCATGTCTGCTGGACCTGGGCGCGGTGAATGAGGCTGGGCGCATGAACAGCAACGGTGACGCAGACTGGTGGCAAACTCATCTCACCGAGGTGGGTGACCTGAAAGCGTTCCGGCTTGTGTCCCCAGAGGCATCCGGCACGCCGGAGGGTGTCGTGCTGACGCAAAAAGACATACGCGAACTGCAGCTGGCGAAAGGTTCTATCCGCGCGGTGACCGAGGTTCTGTTGCAGGTGGCGGGTATCGGCTGGGCAGATGTTCATCGGTTGCTGGTGGCTGGAGCCTTTGGCATGTACGTCAACCTGCGCTCGGCGCAGCGCATCGGTCTCCTGCCCCCCCTGCCGCCCCAGCGCATCCAGCCCGTCGGCAATGCAGCAGGTGCCGGCGCCAAGATCGCACTGCGTTCGGTGCGGGAACGGCGACGCGCTCAGTGGCTGGCGAGACATATGACCCATGTGGTGATGACCAGCAACCCGCAGTATGAAGAGGCGTATATGGAACATCTGGGCTTCGTGGAAGCCCTCCACTGAGGTGAGCGATGACACCACATGAGCGTGTGCTGACGGCGATGCGGTTCGAAGAACCCGACAGGGTACCCATTTACCTCTGGGTGTTCGGACAGCCGGGGGTGATCGACGACATCCAGGCAAAATACGGCACCTTCGAGGCGTTCTGCGATGCGCTGCAACTGGACATGACGCAGGCATTCCCCGCCAGAGGTCTTCTGAAACAGGGCGCGCCGCCACACAGCCCGGACTCGTCCTACGAAGCGGCATATGGGTGGGTGTTCACGCTGGACGCCGCGCTGGACGCCGAGTTCACCGACCCCGACGACCCCGAAATCTACACCACCATCCGCGCGGAGATCGAGCACCACAAAGGCAGGCGTGGCAGGGCGGTGTTTGTGCAAACACCCGGTGTCTTCGAGGCGGCAAACGGCGTCATCGGGCAGGAACAGAACCTGACGGAGCTGGCTCTGCGTCCCGAGCTCTGCCGTCACCTGTACGAACGCATCGCGCGGTGGTCCGCCCGCTACGCCGAGAACTGCCTGCAGCTGGGCGCGGATGTGATACACATCTCTGACGACTGGGGCATGAACAACGCGCTCATGTTTCGTCCACAAACATGGTGGGAGGTCATCTACCCCGCAGAGAAAATCATCTGCGACGCCGTGAGGAGGCTGGGTGGGTTGCTTTCTCTGCACAGTGACGGCTACATCACGCCCGTGCTGGACGGTGTGGTGGAACTGGGCTTCCGCGTGATGCATCCGGTGCAGGAATCGGCGGGAATGGATCCTGTGCAGATCAAGCAGACCTACTGCGGTAAGCTGGGCATCTACGGTGGACTGGACGTGCGCACCATGCTGGGACGTGGCTTGCCACGCGAGCAACTGGCTGACGAGATACGGCGCGTCATCAACAGCCTCAAGCCGGGTGGGGGCTACATCTTTTGCACCTCGCACATGGTTCAGCCCGGTACGCCGCTGGACGAGGTGGAGTTTGCCTATCAGATCGCTCACGAGGCGGCGAGGTATCGGGTATGACCACCTCCGCGAGCCTGCCGATGGCGCTGAACAGCCATGATAGCCATGCGCCCTGCACAAATTACCAGCCTTAGCCGATAATTCGAACAGGTTACTCTGGCGACAGGGAGGCGCGAAGGTGACTCCGGTTCAGGATCAGGCGTTTGGACTGCGCAGGCTCATCTCGCAACGACCAACGGACGGCGTGCTGGGAATCACGCCCGGACTGCGCATGGGCACCTGGGTGCTCAGCGTAATCAGCGGCATACCGGAATCGGGAAAGACCACCATTGCCACCAATCTCTCCGCCCTGCTGGGACAGACCGGACGTCACGTGGTGCTTCTGGACGGCAACAGCGGCGCGATGAATTGCAGTCGCCTGCTGGGCACGGAACCGCGCTACTCGCTGGAAGACCTTCTCGCCGACCGGCACGACCTGCTCGAGATCCTGGTGCCCAGCGCTGCAGGCATTCGTATACTGCCCGGCGGCGCCCGAATTCTGGCACTGAAACGCCTCTCGGTACAGGGTCAGCGCGATGTCATCGAACGTCTGCGCAGTCTCGAGTTGATGGCGGACGTTCTGTTGATCGACACCGGAAACGCCACCTCTACGGACACCCTCGCCTACGCCCTCTCGTCCGACATCGTGCTGGCAATAGCCCTCCCGCAACGGGATAGTCTGCTGAGAACGTATAGCCTGGTGAAGAGGTTGCTTTTGCACCGAGCCGACCTGCAGGTCGGCTGGGTGATGAACCGATGCACATCGCTGACACAGGCGAGCACCATCGGCAGGCAGGTGGAAAGGCTCCTCTCGAAGCAGTTCCCGGGAAGAGTGTGGATGCTGGGCGTAATTGTGGAAGATAAACTAGTGAGTGCAGCAGCAGAGCAAAATGCCTGCTTCTGGCTTTCGTGGCCCGATAGCATGGCAGCGAGGGGACTCTCTGCACTGGCGGCAGAGCTCCGAACCCGTATTCTGTCGCATCCGGGAGCAGGTCGGGGGCTTCACGCCTTCCTGGCACGGCTCACCGACCACCTGCGCCCCCCAGCTCTGCTGCCCATACCGAAAGAGGAGGAACAACCATGGCTCGTAGCCTGAAAGTGCTTATTGTTTCCGCAGAGGTGGCTCCGCTGGCGAAAGTCGGCGGTCTGGCGGATGTGGCAGGTGCGTTGCCAAAGGCGTTGCGGGCGCTGGGGCACGATGTGCGAATCGCAATGCCTTGCTACCGCATGATCGAAAAGAACCCCAACTACTCCGTGCGAACCGTCGTGAAGAGCCTGCCCGTGCCCATGAACCCCATGACCACGGAAGAGGCAATTATCCGTCGCACCAGCCTCAACGACGGCACGCCGGTGTATCTGGTAGGTCACCAGCACTACTTCACCGATGCGACCGAGTCGAAGAAGGTCTACGCGATGGAACCCGATCCATACATCTTCTTTGACCGCGCTATCCCCTTCATGCTGGAGGCGCTCGACTGGATGCCGGATATCATTCACGCGAATGACTGGCACACGGGCTTCGTGCCGGTGTACATCCGGGTGCTGCACGCGCACCAGCCGGAATGGCAGAAGGTAGGACTGGTGTTTACCATTCACAACCTGGCGTATCAGGGTGAGTTCGGATACGACCTGCTGTGGAAGGCGGGACTGCCCGAGTGGCTGTACCACTACGAGCACCTCGAGTTCTACGGACGTGTCAACTTCCTCAAAGGCGGCATCGTGTACTCCGATATGGTCAACACCGTCAGCAAGACCTACGCCAGGGAGATTCAGACTCCGGAGTACGGCTGCCGTATGGAGGGGCTTTTGCAGTACATCGCGTCGCAGGGAAGGCTGGAGGGCATCCTGAACGGCATCGACTACGACGAGTACAACCCTGCAACCGACCCGCGCATCCCCGCCCACTACAGTGCGGACGACCCGTCCGGCAAGGCGGGGTGCAAGGCGGCTCTGCAAAAGGAGTGCGGTTTCCCTGCCGACCCACACGCTCCGGTCATGGGCATGATTACCCGCCTCGCCGACCAGAAAGGATTGGACCTGATTGCACCGATTGCAGGCAAGATACTCGACATCGGCTTCCAGTTTGTGGTGCTGGGCACAGGCGATCCGCGCTACGAGCAGCTGTTCACCGAGCTGGCGCAGAAACATCCGCAGCAGATGAAGGCGTTCATCGGATTCGACCCCGATCTCGCCCAGCGCATCTACGCCGGTAGCGATATGTTCCTGATGCCTTCGCGCTTCGAACCCTGTGGCTTGGGGCAGCTGATGGCACTGCGATACGGAACCATCCCCATTGTGCGCAAAACCGGTGGATTGGCGGACACCGTGCAAGAGTTCTCGGCGCGCACAGGCAAAGGCAACGGCTTTGTTTTCGAGCCGTACGATTCCACGGAGCTGCTGAAGACCATCAAGCGCGCGCTGAAGACGTATCAACAACCGGAACTCTGGAAGAGACTGGTAGATACCGCCCTGCGACAGGACTTCTCGTGGAAACATGCCGCAGGCGAATACGCTCAGTTCTACCTGCGTGCGCAGCAGCAGCGCAAAGCCAGCGTGGAGGCGGCGTAGCGTCTACCCCGAAGGTTTGGGGAAGGGCGAGCCCACGGTGAAGCAAACGCCCGGCATTTGGAGGCGTGTACAGGTCGGCTCTCCCTCCCCTGCGCTGACGTGGAGCGCTTACCGAACTGGTAATCGCAGGCACGCTATGTTATACTAAGGATTGCGGCGGAGTTCGTCATGAGTGCAAGTCGGCTGACGTGGCTGGTGGCTTTGTGGGGCGCGTTGTGGACATGGCTGCTGGCAAGCTGGAGCGGCATCTCGCTTGCCACAAGTCTTCTGCGCGCCGCAACCGTTTTCGTGATGCTTGCTGCGATGTTAATGGTGTTTCAGGTGATACTTGCCGCTACGCGAAGCGCACAGAAGCCCGCTGACGACCGACCTGCCGAGCACGACTCCCCCGCACCTGAGAGCTCGGAAGACATAGAAGCGGAGAACCAGAAGGCTGCCTAGGCAACCGCAACAGTGCGCCGGCTAGCGGCAATCACTCTCAGAGGAGAACAGGCAGGTCATGCCGACAGCGGAGATGGACAAAGCGTGGGAGCGATACAAACGCTATGGAGACCCGCAGGCACGCAGCCAGATTATCGAGCGCTATGCCTATCTGGTGAAAATCACCGCCGGACGTGTGGTCAGCTCGCTCCCACCCACGCTGGACCGTGAAGACCTCGTGAGCGCCGGTATCATGGGGTTGATTAAGGCGGTAGACCAGTTCGACCCATCACGGCAGGTAAAGTTCGAGACCTATGCCATCGCCCTCATCCGGGGAGCCATTCTCGAGCTGCTGCGTTCGGAGGACTGGGTGCCCCGGTCAGTGCGAGACCGCGTCAAACAGCTGGAACGCACCTACTCCGCTCTCGAGTCGCGCCTCGGCAGACCCCCCTCCGAAGAGGAAATCACCGAAGCGATGGGCATCCCCCTTGAAGATTATCACCAGCTGCTCTGCGATGCCGGACGCACCAACCTGCTCTCTCTGGATGATCTCATCCTGGGGTCTCAGGACGCCAGCGATAACCTGCACATCTCCGACGTCATCTCGGATACCGCTGCCGACCCCATCGCCGAAGTGGAACAGCGCGAAATGCGACGCCTGCTCGCCGAGGCGATCGAGCGCCTTCCTGAACGCGAGCGCCTCGTCATCGCGCTGTACTATTATGAGGGTCTGACCTTCCGCGAAATCGGTAAGGTGCTCGGCGTATCCGAGTCGCGGGTTTATCAACTGCACACGCAGGCGGTGCTGAGGCTGCGCAACTACCTCCAGCGCGATGCTGGCATGTTCCGCTCCGACTGGTAAGCCCTGCCGCCCTCCACCTCAGAGACTATCTGTACCAGCCAAACTCCTCGAAAGACTCGTACATCGCCACGATGTTTTCCCATGGCACGTCGGGACCGATCTCACCGTGCAGGATAAGCCCGCCGTTGAACCTTCCGAAGGTCTCTACGGTCTCCTTCACGTGCGCGCGCACCTGCTCGGGCGTGCCGAAGGGGATGATGTACTGGCGATCCAGGTCGGAGCGCACACACACCCTGCCAGCCAGCTTCTCCTCCAGCAGCTGACGCGGCATCAGCGGATGCTGAGGGTTCAGAACATCCACCCCGATCTCCATCAGGTCGTCCCAGATGTCCACCGTCCAGCCGTCGGTGTGGAACAGGATATGCTTGCCGGCGTCCTTCACCACGTCGAACATCCGTTTGTAGCGCGGCTTGAAGAACGATCGCCACTGCCGTGGTCTGATGAGCAGGCGGTCCTGCGCGCCCCAGTCATCGGCGAATGCGATGGCATCTGCACCAGCCCTCAGCCACCGGTGGATGTGCTGAATGTTCCAGTCTACAATGCGGTCGGCGAGCTCATGCAGAGGCTCTGGCTCTTCCGCCAAATCTATGAACAGCTGTTCACTGGTTCTCAGCCACTGTAACCGTTCGAACAGGATGAATCCGCCCGGCGCGCTGAACCAGTCGCGGTTCGGGGACCTCAGCTGCTTTGCAATGCCTACGAATGCGCTGTCGTCCGGTACAGGAGGGAACTGGTAATGGTGCAGGTCATCCCAGCTCTTGATCGGCGCCTCTTTCACCTCGCCTGCACTGTAGCCTTTTCGCCTGAGCCATCGGCTCCCCCACTCGTCCATGTACTCCTCGATGTCGCTGTCGATTTGCGGCTCGGGCGGGATAGAGAAGTGGCGCCCCCCGAAATCGTCCGGATGCGAGTTCAACAGGTCGACGAGCTTCTGCCCATGCCTCCAGAACGCTCCGGGAAAGACGGCGTGCTGAAACGGGATGCGGTCGGGACCACGAAACTCGATGGCAGCTAGCACCCGTTGACGTGATGTCATCACGTTCCTCCTGCGTGCAGATGTTGGTTAGGCGATTCGTGGCTGGATGTCCCATTCCTGCGCCTTGTTTGGCAAGGCACACGGGTGCCGTTCGGCTCACCAGGAGGTTCGCCCTCCAGGAAGCGGGCACCCCCAATCCCCTGCAGGGCGAGGCTCCTGCCGAGCCGTGCCTGTTCGTGTGCGGGTGGTCTTGCCAGCTCACAAGGAGGTTCGCCCTTCAAGTCCTCCGTGTCATTGCGAGAAGCGAAGCGACGAAGCAATCCCCTTCGATTGCACATGCACACTCATGGCACGCTCACACCCCCCTGCTGCCTCCCGTCCGCTAACCCCCGGCAGGAGCGAGCACCCGCTGCGCTGTCTCCGCCATCTGTCGCGCGAGGGTAGCACCCGGCTCGCGGGTCAGCCGCTGCACGAAGAGGTCTGCCAGCGTGAAATAGTACCAGCGCTGCACGGGCATCGGCGCTTTGAAACGTTCCCACAGCTCCACGCCGAGTACTCGAACGCCATCCTCCATCGCCAGCAGGTTGTCCAGCTTGTCCGCGCAGGCGACCAGCAACACCGCCTCGTCCTGCACCTCCTGCAAATGCGTGACACTATGACGTTTCCGCGCCTCCCACGGCTGCGAACGATCTTGCTCCGTCACCTGCTCCACCAGCCACGCCACCCTCTGCCCGAACCGCTCTCGCAGCTCGTCGCTGGTGGTCTGGGTATCCTCCAGGGTGTCGTGCAGGAAGCCCGCGATCGCCACCTCGTCCGGGCAACCGTGTTTCATCAGCAGGTACCCGACGTTCAGCGGGTGCAGCACGTAGGGAATGGTGGTGCCCTTGCGCACCTGTCCACGATGCCGCTCGACTGCGAACGCGATGGCTTCGTACAGCATCCGCCTCACCTCCCCCGTTTACACCGATTGTACCAGAGCGCAACGGGAAGGTGGATTTGCTCTCGGGCAGCGCGAATGATGTGATAGATACGGATTGCAAGCCGAGGTTGTCATCATCTGCAGCGGCTGGAGGAGCAATATGGCAGAAACGAAAAAGGGCGCGCATTGCCTTCGTGGGGTGTGGAGGACATGCCACCCACTCTCTCTTCCCGGCGATACACCAGATACCGGAAATGGAGCTGGTGGCGGTGTGCGACCTGCGCGAGGAGCTGGCTCAGCGTAACGCCCGATGGTTCGGCGCCCTGCGCTGGTATACGGACGTCGCCACCATGCTTGGCAACGAGGAGCTGGACGGCGTGGTGGTTGTCGGACCGCCGCAGATGCACTACGAAGTTGGCAGACAGTGCCTAGATGCGGGATTGCCCATCTTTGTGGAGAAGCCCTCTGCGGTATCGTATGCGCTGGCGCACGAACTGGCTCAGCACGCCGAACAGAAGGGATTGTGGGGCGCGGTTGCCTACATGAAGCGCTTCGCAGTTGGTTACGAGCTGGCGAAAGCGATTGCCAGCCGAACGGAGGAATTCGGCGAGGTGACGGTAGTGGAAATCCGTTTCTCGAACGGTCCCTACCCGGCGATATGGGGTATCCAGCGCGCGACGGAGGCGTTTCTCATCGGGCAGGCGGTGCACCTGTTCAACCTCGCCCGGTACTTTGGTGGAGAGGTGCGCGAGGTATATGCCCGCCTGCATGAGGTCAGCGAGAACCGCTTCGGCTACGCCATCACCCTGCAGTTTGCCAGCGGCGCACTGGGCATCTTGAACCTGAACGCGCTGGAGTCGCCCTCTTGGAAAATCCACGAGCGCATGGCGCTGACCGGAGTGGACTGCTGGCTGGAAGTGGAGGACATGCTTCGCCTGCGCTACCGACCACGCGGCGAGCCGGTGCCCAAACCGCCCATCGGCGGTAGAAACCAGTCGGTCGCATGGCAACCCGACTGGACAGAGGTGCTGCGTGTACACGCGGTGGGCTGTTTCGGCTACATGGGGGAACTGCAAAACTTCGCCCGATGCTGCCTGGGTCTGGAGACGCCGCGAAGCACGCTGTGGGATGGTGCGAAGGACCTGCAACTGGCTGAAACCGTGTGGCTCAGCGCACAGACCGGACAGGTCGTGCCCATCGGCTAAGACACCACAGTATGTGAGGGGGGTAGACACACTGCTTAGATATACTGCAGGACATCCGCGACGGCGTGCCAAAGAGTAGGCGTGTAGTCAATTCAGGGTTCGGATGGAGCAGGTGTATGGAACATGCCAGCGCGCCGATTCTGGTGGCGATTGCGCTCTTCTCGTCGCTGATCCTGTGGAATATCTTCACCGCACGGCGAGGCAAAGCGGGATTCATCCGTCGCATTCCGGGCTTGAATGAGATCGACGAAGCCATCGGACGGGCGACGGAGATGGGGCGCCCGATGGTTTTTCATCCTGGCGTGGGCGAAGTGCAGAACGTGGGCACGCTGGCGGCGCTGGGAGTGCTGGGTCACGTCGCACGCAAGGCAGCCCAGATGGGCACGCGTGTGATTGTCACCACGGCGATCCCGGTGGTGGTACCCGTCGCCGAGGACATTGTGAAGCAGGCATACATGCAGGCAGGGCGCCCAGAGCTGTTCAACTCCGAAGACATTCGTTTCCTCGCCGCGTCTGGCGACCAGCTGGCGCTAGCCACTGCCAATGTGATGGAGCGCGAAAAAACCGCCGCCCACTTCTTCTTCGGCATGTATGACTACACCTCGCTACTGCTTACCGAACCCGGACAGCGCACAGGAGCCATTCAGATCGCCGGCACTGACCAGTACTTCCAGGTGCCCTTCTTCATCGCCAGCTGTGACTACACGGTGATTGGGGAGGAGCTGTACGCCGCCAGCGCCTACCTCACCCGCGAACCGACCATGCTGGGCAGCCTCATCGGGCAGGACTACTCCAAAATCATCGTGCTGGCAGTGATACTGCTGGGTGCGCTCAGCGTCACCTTCCTCGGTAGCCAGAACCCGATTGTGCAGATACTGGGGGCGACTCGCTAGCCATGACCAAACGTCGTTTTATCGCGCTGGTGACCTTCCTTGCGGGGCTATACTACTTTCTGGAGTTCGTCGTTCCCCCCACCGTCCCGTGGCGCACCCTGCGGGGCGAGGTGGTTTCGGTAAGCGATACCACCCTGACACTGCTTGTGGATGGAGCCGAACGCCAGGTGACCCTCCTGCCCAACCTGATCGCCTACCGCGAGCGCCCGAACGGTGCTCCGGAACGCGTGGAGATACAGCAGCTTCGTCCGGGTGACCGTGCCTCGGTCGGACCGAGCACCTATCTATCGGACTACATCACCTCCGTCAACAACTTCTTTATCGTGCTGGGCTCGATGGCGTGGGGCATGGGACTGATCAGCCTCGCGATGGTGCATTCTGGCAACATCCGCCGCCGCAGACCCGAGTGGTACGGTAGCGTGCTCTTCTTTATCGCGGTCGCAGGCGGAATGGTTGCAGGGCTGGGTTACGGCAGGGAAAGCGGCTGGCTGAAAGAGGCAAACGACGTGGTGTTCAACTATCTGCTTCGCCCGATGAGCTCCACCGTGTTCTCCCTGCTGGCGTTCCACATGGCAACCGCTTCCTACCGCGCGTTTCGCATCAAATCTGGCGAGGCGGCGCTGATGATGGCGTCGGCGTTTGTGGTCATGCTGGGTCAGATACCTATTGGCATGTGGTTGACGCACGGACTGCCCTCCTTCCTGCAGCTGCCCGTGATGGCGCAGTGGGTGCTGTATATCGCGAACTCGGCGGCAGTTCGCGGCATGTGGTTCGGCATGATGGTGGGTGCCATCGCGGTGGGCCTGCGCTTCTGGCTTTCGCTGGAGCGCGGAGCATTCTTCGACAGGGAGCTTTGACCGCGTAAGGAGCGAACGACCATGGCTGAATGGCTGAGCAAATTGCAGACGATCGATCGCCGATGGATATACCTGTCCATCTGGATAGCCTGCGCGCTACCCTTCGTGGTGAACATCAAGCTGCCCGTGTATGTCTCGCCGGAGACACGCCGACTGTATGACTTCATCGAGCAATGCCCTCCCGATAAAGTGGTCATGGTGGACAGTGCGTGGGACGCAGGCAGTCAGGGAGAGAACTGGGGGCAGGTGGAGGTAGTATTCGAGCATCTGTTCCGCAAGCGCATTCCGTTCATCGTCACCGCGGTGGAGGTCACACCGCTGGGACCCCAGTTCGCCGATAAGGTGATTGAAAAGCTGGTGCGTGAGAAGTTTCCCGACCGCAAGTACGGGGTGGACTGGGTGAACCTGGGCTACACCAAGGGCGGCTGGCAGGCGATGCAGCAAATCGCCAAAGACATCCGCCAGCAATACCGAAAGGACTCGCGCGGCTACTCGCTGGACGACGCCGAAAAGCTACCCTTGATGCAGAGGGTGCGCAATATCGAGGACATCTACCTGATCTATTCCGTCACCTACTCCCCTCTCGAGGATTGGATACCCTTTGTGCACGGGATGTACGGCACACCCATCGCCTTTGGTTGCGCGGGTATTCAGTCCACCACCTACTACCGTTACCTGCTGTCGAGGCAGCTGGTGGGGATGCTGGTCGGGGTACGCGGAGCGGCGGAATATGATGCGCTGCTTCACCCTGACCTGCGCGACCGCAACAGCATGGGCACGAAGCTGATCGTTCCGCAGGCGTTTGGACATCTGGTGATCATTGTGGCGGTGGTTCTGGGTAACGTCGGCTACTTTGCTGCCCGTAGGAGGAGAAGCTGATGGAAGGCGCAGAGGTATGGCAGATCTGGCTGGCTGCGATTGTCACGCTGGGCATCTATTCCTATCTCATCAGCGACAATAAGCTGTACCGCCTTCTGCTGAACGTGATGATCGGGCTGGGCGTAGGCTACAACTTCATCATCATGTGGAAGCAGGTGCTCGCCCCCCTGTGGTGGGAACCGATGACGCGCGGTTTCGCCGCGGTGTTCAACGGCTTCGCACCGGGCAGCGCAGGTGCGTTGTGGGTGCTGGTGGGCTTGTTGGGCACGCTGTGGTACTTTCAGTTCAGCCGGAAATATCTGTGGCTCTCGCGCATCGTCATCGGTATGACGCTGGGCGCCGGTGCGGGCGTGGTATTCAAACAGCAACTGCTGATGAACATTCCACAGATTACCGACTCGTTTCGCCCCTTTATCGCCCGCGCGGACGGCACACCGCTGGTGGGTGGAAGCGCCGCACCTCTCTCGCTGTGGATGTCACTGAACAATATCATCTTCGTGGGCACCATCGTGTGTGTGATGGTGTACTTCTTTTTCTCGTTCGAGCACAAATGGGCGCCCGTGCGCCACACCGCCCGGCTGGGACGCTGGTTGTTGATGATCAGCTTCGGCGCCTTCTTCGGCAACACGGTGATGACCCGTATGGCAGTGTTTCTGGAACGACTGCAGTTCCTGCTGAGAGACTGGCTGCACGTCGGCGGTTTCTGAAATGGCTTGCCCTGAAACCCTTTCTTCGGGCATAATAGAGCTGGGGTGATACGCGATGGCGTTGCCAGCACAGGAGCAGGTCAAACTCAGCTACCAGCAGTTTCTGGAGCAAGTAGACGAAGACACCCTGGCAGAGTGGGTGGACGGGGAGGTAGTGTATCTGTCTCCGGCTAATCTGGAGCATCAAGACATTGCGGGTTTCCTTTCTTCAATCCTGCGCGCGTTCGTGGAGAGGCGTCAGCTGGGCAAGGTGGTGGTCCCACCGTTTCAGATGCGCCTGTTACGCATCGAGCGTGGTCGCGAACCCGACCTCCTTTTCGTGTCCAGTGAGAACCTCCACCGTCTGCGCGATACCTGCCTGGAAGGCGGCGCCGACCTGGTGGTGGAAATCACCTCACCGGAGAGCCTTCTGCGCGACCGTGGCGAGAAATACGCCGAATACGAGCTGGAAGGCATCCGCGAGTACTGGGTGATTGACCCCGATGCCCGCCGCGCCGACTTCTTCGTGCTGGGCGAAGACGGTCGTTACGAGCGCCGACGCGACGACGCCGACGGCGTGTACCACAGCGAGGTGCTGAAAGGGCTACGGTTGCCGGTGCGATGGTTGTGGGAGCGCCCGCCGCTGATGGAAGCGATTCAGGCGTTTGACAACGGGTAGTGGCCGTGCTATAATAGGAAGACGGTTGGGGCGGTTGGCGCAGCGGGAGCGCGCCTCGTTGACAACGAGGAGGTCAGTGGTTCAAATCCACTACCGCCCACCATTCCCCCAACTTATTGCGCGTTACTCGCGTGAACCTCCAGATGGTGTCCCATATCGCCACCAGCCGCACAATCGCGAAGGTGTCCCCTCGAACTGCTCACCTCATCGGCTATAGTGGTGGAACAGCTCCAGGCACTCCTTCAGTTGCTCCCGGATAGGGATGTGTTGCGGGCAGTGCGCCTCGCATTCGCCGCAGTCCAGACAGGCGTCCGCCTTCTTGCCCTTCACCCAGCGCGAGCCAATAGCGTGGTAGTGCTGGTAAGCATATTCCTTTAACCCGTACACCCGATAGTAGTTCATCGCCTGAAAGATGTGTGAGATGTTTACCTCCTCTGGACAGTAGGGCAGGCAGTAGTTACAACCGGTGCAGTACAGGTCTGCCAGCCGCTTGTTTTCCTCGACGGCGGCGTTGATAGCCGCGACCTCCTCGGGGGTGAGGGGCGCCATGTTCGAAGCAATCGCGGCGTTCTCCTCTACCTGCTCGATGGTGCTCATACCTGAGAGCGCACAATCCACGTTGCGGTTCGCAAACACAAAGCGGAAAGCCAGCTCCGCACTGCTGTGCACTCGGACGCCCCAGCGCTCTGCAGTTTCGCGTGGAAGCCCAGCCAGCTTGCCTCCGCCAACCGGTCCCATCACCACCGTGCCCAGCCCCCTCGACTTCGCGTAAGCCAGTGATTCTTCATTGGCGCGGTCGAGCAGATTGTACTGGCACAGCACCGACGAGAAGATGCCCAGGTCAATCAATTGCATCATCGCCTCGGGCTTATCGTGGAACGAGAAGGAGATGTGACGGATCAACCCCTCTTCCTTCGCCCGAAGCGCCTCCCGAATGAACTCATCGCGTCTGTCGTGCTTCAGAAACCACTCCCCGATGCCGTGAAAGTGATAGAAGTCTATGTGGTCAGTGTCCAGCTTGCGCAGCTGGATTTCCAGCAACTCACGGTAGCCCTTCTCATTGCCAACAGGGTACTTGGTAGAGACATGTACTCTATCCCGCCAGCCCTTCAGCGCCTTCCCAACCACGACTTCGCTCTGACCGTCTCCATAGAACCATGCGGTATCGATGTAGTTCACGCCCAGTTCAAATGCACGATGAATGAGCGCAATCGCCTTCTCCTCGTCCACCACATGGCGACCGTCCACCTCGGTCATGGGCAGGCGCATCGCCCCAAATCCCAGCCGCGAGATGCACGCCCCGGTGCGACCGAAGTCTCTGTATTCCATCCGTCCCATACCCCTTTGTTGCCTGGCTATCATCATGTTTATTATACACTCTCAATACAACGAACATCAAAAGTTCATGGCATTTAGTATACAGAAATCACTCAGACACCCATCCGAAAGAGGGTTCATTGGGGTCTCGAAGCGGTGAACACGGAAGTAATCAGTTCATGCAGGTTAGGAACAATAGCGTTCCACCCCTTAAACCAACCTTAAACTCTCCTATCGTATAATGAAAAATGCAAATACAATAATACGGGAGGTTGGCTATGAAGTCGCGCGGCTTTACGCTTATCGAACTGCTGGTGGTTATCGCAATTATCGCGATACTGGCAGCGATCCTGTTCCCGGTCTTTTCTCAAGCGCGGGAAAAGGCGCGCCAGACCACCTGCGTGTCAAACGCCAAGCAGATCGGTCTTGCGATCCTCATGTATGCAAACGACTACGACGAACGGTACCCGCATCAGCAATGGCGTGACTGGGGTGACCCGGTAGTTCCGGGGCGTCGGCGCGGGTGGACAATGGACATTGCACCGTATGTGAGGGCTGGTCAGTACGGAACCTCTGGGCACGGTGCGGCTCGCGGTGTTGGAGGCATCTTCATCTGTCCGTCGCACCCCGACCCGAAGCAGGTGTTCCACTACGGAGTACACGAGGCTCTGTTCCGGGGCTGCTGGTGGGGTAGCCCCAGTGAAATCGGACCGTGCAACGACGTTTCCGCTACCCTAGCCGAGATCGACCGCCCAGCACAGGTAGCGATTGTGCTGGAGAAAGGACGAGCCGATTTCCAGACCATACAGCCGGACGGAACCTCGAACTCGTGGCCCTTCTTCATGGCGCAGGGTCATGTGTGGGCATGGGAAAACCCTGCGGCGGGTTGGCCCAATGGACCGGCGAACCAGAACGCGACGGGGCTCTCCTACCCCAATCCAGACCGCGATTGGTCTCCAGGCACGTGGGACTTTCGCTGGCCCCATTCTGCTGTGATGCCAAGGTTCCGGCACAGCGGGCACTGCACCACCATATTTGCTGACGGACACGCCAAGGCGATGGCACGAGGTCGGCTAAACTGGGTCGACCACATCGAGGTGCCCGGACGAACCGGCTGGTAGCAATCGTGACATAGCCTGAGAGTGCGTTTCTCAGCCTCAGATGGCGAGTGTCATCTGAGGCTGTTCGCTTCGCTTTACCCTTTGCAGCTTGCCTCACACCCATCGCAGGAACATCCCAGAGCCAGCGCGAAGTGAATACAAACTGAGCATCGCCGGAGGAGAGCAGCCATGCCCGTACCCGCATCCGTGACTCGCGCCCTCGCCAGAGGCATAAACCTCAGCCACTGGCTGTCTCAACACCCGCTGGACGAGCCACACCTGCAGTCTTATATTGGCGAGCGCGACTTTGCCCTCATCAAGCGGTTGGGTTTTACCCACGTACGGCTGCCGATAGATACCGCCCTGCTTCAATCGCCAGATGGTAGCCTGCGTGAAAGCGGTTTCGTTTACGTCGATCGGGCGCTGGACTGGGCGCGGGCAAACCGCCTGGGGGTGGTGATTGACCTGCATCCGGTGCCTGCACCGAAAATCGCGCAGGACACCACCGCCTATTCTCACTTCGAGAATCTGTGGACCGCTATCGCACGTCGCTATCTGCCAAGACCGCTGGATGTGGTGTATGAACTGCTGAACGAACCGGTGGAACCCAACCCACAGGCGTGGCGGGAAACCTCCATCAAACTGGTACGCGCCATCCGCGCCGTGGACCGCCGCCACACGATCATCGTCTGCGGGCACAACTGGAGCGGTCCCGATGACCTGCCAGCCATCCGCCCCATCGAGGACGACAACATTGTCTACACCTTCCACTTCTACCTGCCACACGAGTTCACCCACCAGGGAGCGACCTGGGGTAGCGCGCACTGGCGACCGATGCGCAATGTGCCCTACCCGCTCACGACGGACAACGTGCAGACTGTTCTGGCAGGGCTGCCTGACAACTCGGCAACCTCTCTGCGGCGGCTGGCGCAGGAGCGTGTGGATATCACATGGATCGAACGGCGGATGAAGCCGGTGCTGGACTATCAACAGCAACACCGCGTGCCTCTCTACTGTGGAGAGTTCGGCGTGTACCGCGCCTACTCGCCGCCCGAGTCGCGCTATCGCTGGTTGTCCGACGTGGTCAAAACGCTGGAGGCAAACCGGATTGGCTGGGCGATGTGGGACTACAAAGGCGGCTTCGCCCTGCTTGAGACGGACAAGCCAGAGCCTCGAGCCGACCATGGAGTCTTGCGCGCGCTGGGATTGGGTTAACCCCGCAGGGGTGCTTCGCAAAGCAAGCATCACCTTGACAGTGAAAGCACCCCCTCTGTATACTATTCAGGGTAAAAACAGGGATTTGTTGGTATCCTACTGCCGATTACAGGAGGGTCTCCTCACTTGGAACGGATTACTATCACCGGGGGCATGCCCTTACAGGGTGAAGTCTGCGTGAGCGGAAGCAAGAACGCCGCGCTTGCCATCATGGCAGGGGCGGTTTTGGCATCTGAACCTGTCATCCTGCATAACCTCCCCCGTATTACAGACATATACACCATGATGGCAATGCTGCGCCGCCTGGGTACGGTGGTGGAGTTCATTCATCCACGCTCTCTGCTGATCGACGCCAGCCGCATCAGTTATCTGGAGGCACCGCACAATCTGGTTACCCGCATGAGAGCATCGTTCAGTGTCACCGGACCGCTGGTGGCTCGCTTTGGCTTCGCAAGGGTACCCCTGCCCGGTGGATGCGATATCGGCGCCCGCCCGGTGGACTTTCACATCAAGGGCTTGCGCCTGCTGGGCGCGCGTGTGGAGATGGATGGCGACTTCGTTACCGCAGAGGCAGGACGACTGAAAGGCAACACCATTTATCTGGACTACCCCAGCGCCGGCGCCACCCAGCACCTGATGACCGCAGCCGTGCTTGCGGAAGGCACCACGGTCATCGAAAACGCCGCGGAAGAACCAGAGGTGGTGGACCTGGCGAAGTTTCTTATCGCACTGGGCGCGCGCATCGACGGGCACGGTACCCGGCGCATCACCATCGAAGGGGTGTCCCGCCTGCGCGGCGGCGAGTACACCATCATCCCAGACCGACTCGAGGCTGGCACCTATGCCATTGCTGCTGCCATGACCCGTGGCAGTGTGCGCATCGTCAACGCGAACGCCGAACACATGACGCCAGTCCTGATGAAACTGCAGGAGGCAGGGGTGCAGGTCGAAGCCGGCGAAACCGGCGTGCACGTCCAGCTGCACTCCCGACCCAGAGCGGTGAACATCAAAACCATGCCCCACCCCGGCTTTCCCACTGACATGCAGCAACCAATGACCGCCCTGCTGTGCGTGGCAGACGGCGTCTCCATCGTATCCGAGACTGTCTACGAACGACGCTTCCGCTATGTTCAGGAGCTGCACAGAATGGGGGCGGATATCGAACAGGAGAACCGCACGGCGGTGGTGCACGGTGTGGAGAGACTATATGGCGCCACGGTGCAGGCGACCGACCTGCGGGCTGGCGCTGCACTCGTCATCGCGGGTTTGGGCGCGGAAGGGGATACCACCATCGAGGACGTCCACCACATCGACCGCGGCTACGAGGACTTGGTCGCCAAACTGCAGTCGCTGGGGGCACAGGTGGTTCGCCTGAGCGATGAGCCTGTTGCGAGCGCTGTCGAAGAGGTGCCGGTGTGTTCCGTTTGACGCCTGAGCTGGGCATCGATCTGGGAACGGCAAATATCGTGGTCTACCTGCGTGGAAAGGGCATCGTGCTGCGCGAGCCTTCGGTGGTCGCCATCTCCACCAAAAACAAGAAGGTACTGGCTGTTGGCGAGGAGGCGCGCCTGATGCTCGGACGCACTCCTGGGCATATCGTCGCCATCCGCCCCCTGTCGGACGGGGTCATCGCCGACTACACCACCACCGAGAAAATGCTGGAGTACCTCATTGCGAAGGTGTGCGGCAAGCGACGTTTTCTCAAACCGCGCGTGCTGGTGTGTGTGCCCTCAGGAGTGACCAGTGTGGAACGCCGGGCAGTGATCCAGGCGGCACGCGAGGCAGGCGCCGGTGAGGCGTACACGATCGAGGAGCCGATGGCAGCAGCCATCGGCGCTGGCTTGCCCATCAGTATGCCCGGTGGCAACATGGTGGTGGACATCGGCGGCGGCACCACCGATGTGGCGGTGATCTCGCTGGAAGGAATCGTCATCAGCCGATCGGTTCGGGTGGGCGGTAACAAGATGGACGAAGTCATCAGCCGCTACATCCGCGCCCAGTACAACCTGATGATCGGCGAGCGAACTGCCGAAGAAATAAAGATTAAGGTTGGCTCTGCCTATCCGTTGGAAGACGAGTTGCAGATGGAGGTTCGCGGGCGTGACCTGATTGCCGGTCTGCCCAAAACGATTACCGTCACCTCCGAGGAGGTTCGTGAGGCGCTGCAGGAGCCGATCAACGCCATCGTGGAGCGGGTGCGCTCGGTGCTGGAGGAGACTCCTCCCGAGCTGGCAGCAGACATCATCGAGCGCGGGATCACCCTCACCGGCGGCGGCGCACTGTTGCGCGGAATGGACAGACTGCTAGCGTCGGTGACCAACATCCGGGTACAGGTAGCGGAAGACCCGCTCTCCTGTGTGGCTATTGGCACCGGGCGCGCTCTGGAGGAGTTTGCCGCTATTCGCGAAAGCAACGTGGTGTCGGCAGAGTTCTAAATCAGGAGGAGGTATTCTCAATGTTCCGCACGGCTTGCATAACTGGCGCTCTCGCTGTCGTTCTCGCCACGCTACCCGTCCTCGCGCAGGATACACAGTTTAAAGATGTGCCTCCCGATCACTGGGCGGCGTCCGCGGTCAAGGAAGTGGTTGCTAAGGGCATCATGCAGGGGTTCCCCGACGGCACCTTCCGCGGAAACCAGCCCGTCACCCGATACGAGCTGGCAGTTACGCTGGCGCGATTCATGCGGCAGGTGGAGGAAAGTCTGAAAGACCTTAAAGCCCGCACGCCAAGGGTGTCTATTCCCGTACCCGTCAAGCCTCAACACTGGGCGTTCAAAGACCTGCAGTTTCTCGTCAGTCACGGCTACGTCGGCGAGGAGTCGCCGCTCCTGCGCGACCTCTCGAGACCCGTTGACCCCGACACGGTCAGTGCCGTGCTCGCCCAGGCGATGATCGGGCTGGTGGATCGCTACACCATCTCCCCTGAGGACCTGGAGGTGCCGGAAGCGGGTCCGCCCTACCGAATGGACTGAGAAGCGCATCTGGAGGGAGAGGCTCTCCACAACCGGTGTGCGGAGGTGCCACCCTCCAGAACCTGAAACCTGCGACAAATACCTGATTTTTGACGAATGTTGTCAATGTGTTCCCAAAAAGTTTCATAGAGGCTTGACATCGCTACCCTCCTACGAATACAATTAACATAGGTCAGTAAGGGAGTGTTTGCAAAAATGAAACGCATGCGCAGTATCGCGACAGCATGGGCGTTGATTCTGTTGATGGCAGCTGGCGGGCACGCTGCTACCACCTTCACGGACACTGACCCCTATGGCATCAGTTACTCGGTCACAGTCAGCCAGTTATCCGGTAGCAACTACCACGTGTCTGTCACCATTAATACCAGCGGCTATGCCGGGTCGCACAACGCCTGGCTGGACTGGTTCAACCTGAAAATCTCGCCCGCTAATCCTGCCAGTGTGTCCGGCTTCACCCTGCCTGGGGGTTGGTCATACGCTGGCACCTCTGCCGGTAAGGTGGAGGTGCAATCGGCAGTGGTAGGGCCACCAGGCGCCTCGCCAGACGCAACCGACATCGCCCTACCGATTGGTGGTGGACCGGTCATTAACCTGTCCTATAAGGTAGACCTCACTGGGACAAGCCTGAAAACCGATGTGTGGCCCTATCAGGCGCGGTATATTTTTGCCAGTGGTCCTAATGGACACTACACGCAGACCATCGTGAGCCGCAAGCTGGAGCCGACTGCTGTAGCGATTCCAGAGCCGACCACCCTGATGCTGTTCGGTTTGGGGCTGGCGGCGCCACTGGTCGCTCGCCGGCGCACACGCTGAGGATCTGCAGGATACCCGTTGCGTAACCGAGGGGCAGCTCGTCGGGCTGTCCCCTGTTTTGCCCCTGTGGCAGGAACCTCCCGTCCACTATCGAACTGAACAGATATGAAGCGACAGAGCGCGCTGTGGGCAGGTATCGGTATCGTTCTCCTGACGGCTGTGGGACTGACCACCGCTCAACTCGCGGCGCAGAAAGACCCTCGCCGTTTTGTGCGGGTGTATGCTGTTCCGTCCTCGTCTGAAGCGCTGCTGGAATCCGCGCGACCCGGCGCACGAATGGTGCTTAGCTTCGGCGGTGCAAAAGCGGAGTGGTTCCGCACCCTGCGGTTGCTGGGGTTCTCGGTGTGGCAGTACGATACCGACCACCTCTCCAGCAACGAAGTGGCTGCTGGGCAGTGGGACTGGCGCGAGGCAGAAGAGTTGTACCAGCGTGCTCGTGAGGAGCAGTTCCTCTTCGCCGTGTTCCCCCATTTCGCTTTCCCCGCCAGATGGTACCTCGAGAAGGAGAAGCCTGCTCTGACGCGCTGTGTGGAGCACGATGAGGAGATACCCGCCCTGTCGCCGTGGGAGCCATTGTTTGCCAGCTGGCTCGACAGGCAATGGGCTGCGCTGGCGAAGCAGTTCGGCGGACCCTCTCCGCGCGTTGACGCGCTGGTGCTCGGCATCCACGGCGATTACGGTGAAGCGGGCCTGTTCACCGGTGCCCGAATCGCTTCCGCCGAACAGCGTGAGGACTGGCAGCGCCGCTTCGGCAAGACGCACAATCACAAAGGCTTCTGGTGCGCAGACGAAAAGGCAAAAGACAGCTTCCGGCGCTCCATGCTGAGAAAATACGGCGACCTCAACGCCCTCAATAAGGCGTGGGGAACCTCCTTCGCCAGTCAGGAGGAGATACGCTATCCTCGCTCCCACGCCGAAGGCAGGCGATGGTGGCTGGACTTCGTGGGATGGTACCAGAACGGTGTGACCTACTGGACAGATGTCACCTGCAGGCTATCCCAGCGCTACTTCCCGCGCACCCTGCGCATTGTGCCTATCGGCTTCCCGGACGAGGACGTGCGCTACGGCGCGGACCTCTCGGCGCTGGTGAAGGTGGCATCGCGCTACGGGGTGGCGGTACGCTCCACCCATGCGGGATACCTTCCCCTCGCCGACAACGAAAGCTTCATGCTGGCGCGCATCGCCTCCGCCTGTCGCTTCTACGGTGTGCCCCTGTATCTGGAGACGTCCGGCACACTGCAGGCTTCCAGACAGGTAGAGGTGTTGTTCCAGGCGATGGCGCAGGGAGCAGCGGGGCTATGCGACTGGGCGGTGAATCCCGCCACCAATGAGGCGGTGTACGAGGACAACCTGCGCCACCTCACCGTCGGCGTACCGGTGGTGGATGTGGCGATGTTCTTCCCGTCTACCGCCGTGCGGCTAGCTGATGTGGGCGAGGCGCCTACCATGCGCATAGGCTGTTCCAAAGCACGGGACCTCTTCGCTTTCGACATCGTGGACGAGCGCATGATCCGGGACGGGGCGCTGGAACGATACCGCCTGCTGATCTTCTGGGAGGGCACCGTCATCGAACAGGACGCGCTGGAAAAGATTGCCGAGTGGGTGCAGGCAGGCGGGGTGGCGGTGGCTTACGACTTTGGCAAGGTGAGCAGTGTGGAGGGCGACGGAAGCGCGTGGCGCAGGCTGTTCGGCTACGCGGGCAGTCTGCAGCCGCTGCGCCCCACTTTCCGCGGCGAGGTACCCGAAGGCGGCTACATCTTACGGATGGATGATCCGGCTTCCGCCAACTTCCTGCGCGGAGAGTGGTCTGCCCCGGAGAAGCAGGGTGAGCGGACATGGCAGTGGGTGGGCGCCAATGCTCAGGTGGAACTTCTGCTGAAGCCGGCGCAGTCATACAGCATCACCATCCGCGCCGCGCTGAGCGACGAGGCGAAGGGCGCACGCTATGCCGTTCGCTTCGCGCAGAACCTTTTGGGTTACCTCGACAGCCCCGGTGAGACAGTGTACAAGTTCGTGCTTCCGGCACAGTGGGTCAAAGCGGACAGCGCTCCCATCCTGCAGATAACCCCTGCCGGCGACACCCGACCCCAGCGTGGTTTGCGTGTGGCAGAGGTGCAGGTCACCGCTCTGGACAGCGCGGCTCCTCCGCTGGATAGCGCCCCCACCGGACGATATGTTTATCAGATTGATCCGCAGGTGCTCGCCACACGCTGGACGCAACAGCTGGGCAAAGGGCTATGTGTGTTCGTTCCGGTGCGTCGAGCGCAGGACGGCATCACCGCCTACGTGGAGGTGCTTCGTCGGCTGGTGTATCGCCTGTCGGATGTGGCGCCCGGTTTCCGCAACGCCCCACCGGTGGACAACGAGAGCGACGGCATATACACCGCCCTGCAAGCCAGCCGAATGGTGTTCTTCAACAGTACGTCACAGGCAGTCACCCATGAGCTTCGCCTGACGCGCGATGTCTTCTCCGCCTATCCACAGGTGCAGAATCCGCCGTCTGGCGCCATCCGGGTGCAGATACCCCCTCGGGGCATCGCCGTCGTCTCCTTCACCCCTCAGCCAGCAGAGCTATTACTGCAGTGTGAAGGCTTCACCGACCTGCGCGGTAACGCCAAACGCGCTGTGCCCGACTGCAGTCCCGGCTCCGGCGATACCTGTGTGTCCATTCCCGCGGGGAGGTCCATTCGCACGCGGTTTCCGGTGGAGATAGCGGGTAAATACAGCCTGTTCGTGCGGTGCGTGAGCGAAGGCAGGCTGACGGCTTCGCGCGTGGTGCTGAACGGCAAGCCGGTGCGTCTGGAGCCTGCTCCTGCAATGGAGGGCGTGGAAGCGTTGCGCTCGGAGGCGGTATCGCTCTCCAAAGGTGTCCACACGCTGGAGATCGAGGCAACCGCCCCGAAAGGGTGTCTGGCTGACTTTGTGATACTCAGCAATGACCCCACCATCGCTGGCTACCGGTTCGGGCGACGATAACCAGCGCACACACCAGCCGAACAGACATAAGGCGAACCAGCGCATGAGGGTGTTCAGTAGAGGCTCAGCGGCGCCTCTCCCCGTGTCGGGGAGAGGTCGGGAGAGGGGTTCAGGGCATTTGCTCAAGGCTCAGCGGTTGTGGTCTGTAAACCTAACCCCTGCCCCTTCCCTGCGAGGGAAGGGGAGGCAACAGCTGCCCTTCTCCCCCAGCTGGGGGAGAAGGGCAGCCGCGGGGATGAGGGCTAAGATTGCTCGCTAACGCCCGGAATGACAAGCCCTACGAGGCTCTCATCCCCCCTCTCTTTTCCGGAGAGGGGGGCAAGGGGGGGTGAGGTTTTCAGTCTCCCTCACCCCCAGCCCCTCTCCCGACGCTGCGGGAGAGGGGAGCCAACAGCGGGACGCCCAAGCCTTATCGCCCCTGTCCTTCGGGACGGGTGGGAGTTGAGAACAAGCAAGAAAGGAATAACCGCGATTTTCCCCGACGACACCGGAGATATCCCCGACGACGCCGGATAGGGCAGGATGTTTCGAAAAATCGTGGCACGGGCATCCTGCCCGTGTGGCAAAGCACGCAAGCTCCGTTGAGTCTCTTGGGCAAGATGCCCAAGCCACTCGGATTACGGTGCGCGACCGCCGACCCACGCCGATCCCTCCCCCCGATACCGCGCCCATCGGCAAAGTGGACACGCGCCATCGGCTGGAGCATCGGGTGGCGTTTTGGCATAGGGATGCGTCGGGTGGGCGTCGGGGCAAGCCTCGCGGGGTGGTAGCGTGCGAGGTGTGGCGGAAGGTGGGAGGCGCGCCTCCGGGCGGTTTGAGCGAGTGCGAGTTTGTGGGGGCGCCGTCGCGTTCGCCGTATCGGGTGGTCTATTAGGCGGATATGGCAGGCGAGATGGTGCATTATGTGTTGCGCTGGCGCACAACACGCGGAGAGGTGGGACCACTGAGCGAGACGATTAGTGCATCGGTGACAGGCTGAGGGCGAACCGAGCGAGACGCCTGCGCTCTTAGGATTCAAATTGCCTCACCCCTGATTGCGATACTCCAATGGCCCTTCTGGGAGGTGTGGCAGACCCCGCTCAAGAAGGTCATGGAGCGCGAAGCCATCGCCTTCATCATCGGGCGTACCGACTGGGAGTACATGAGCAACTGCTTCTGCATCGGCTACAAAATCGGCTTCCACTTCATCCGCACGAAAGCCGGCAACGCCAACGTGCTGTTGACGCAGTGCGGTTCGGATGTGGGTCCCGTAGCGGTGAAGGTGGAGAGCGTGATGGAGCACGCGGGCATCTCTTTCGTCAACGGGCAGATGATGGCAGGTATCGAGATCGAGGAGACCAACGCCGGACCGGTCAAGTTCACCGCCTGCGGATTCTGGGGCGTGGATACCACCGAAAGCCACGTGGTGCTGAAGGGCAAAGGGCACACCTTCTTCCACAACTGCCACTTCAACAACTGGGACAAGAAGCGGACGGGGTCGCCGTGCATCGTCGCGGAACGCGGCGGACTGACGGTGACCGGCTGTGACTTTATGGATAAAGGCAAGACGCACATCCGGCTTGGTCCTGACATCGACACCGCCGTCATCGTAGGCAACCGCTTCCGGGGCGAGGAGGGCATCATCAACGAGGCGGGCGAAAAGGCGCAGATCGGCATGAATGCCGTGACACCATGAAGCGCACCAGGAGTGAAGGTATCCTTGCGTTGATATCGCGGGAAGCGGAGTGCTTTCACTCCGCTTTGATAATCTCATCCCAGTCGTAAACCCCTGCGATGCGCCTGCCCGGCGGGACAATCAGGAACTCCTCATCCCACTCGCCGAACACCAGCTTGCGCAGCAGGCGCCCGCTGCCCTCCAGTATCACCAGCTCTTTGCCGTCCTGCTGTGCCAGCGCCCGGCATCGCTCCAGCGCGTTCAGGTGACGGATCTCCGGCAGGTCGATGAACACCACCCGGTTTCCCTCTGCCATGCGGATGCTCTCCTGAAGCGTCTCGAAGATGTACCTGCCGTTCTCCTCGCCGTATTTGGCGATGTACTCCTGTAGCGTGCCATACAGTCCGTCTGCAGATGCCATACCGGAATCGCGCGTGTATGCGCCGTCGCGTTCCAGATATCCCAGCGCCGTGAACGGCGTGCTGGGCGCATCGGCAAAATGCTCTCTGAACCTCTCGCGCGAACCGAGGAACAGCGTGCAGCAATCGTGAGCGCGCGGGATCACCAGCTGGGTTCGCCGGGAGGTGAGATACAGCGTGGAGTTCCCGCACAGTCCGTAACCCAGCAGGATGGCGTCGTACTGCCTGGAGGATGCCTCCGACTCGTCGATGCGCGATTGTATCAGCACGCGCAAGCCATCGCTGTCATCGTGCGCGCCCTTAGGGGTGAACTCGAGATCGATGGTGTGTGGACTGTCCGCCACATATCGACACACCTCGCGGGTAAGCACCTCACAGGCAATCAGTTTCAGCAACATGGCGAAGGACACCTCAGCGCCTTTTCCCAGATTGTAACCTGTTTGGAATGCGATGTCAAAGAGTGGCGGCTCCTTTCGCCTGTAGCACGCACGAAGGGGATTGCTTCGTCGCTGCGCTCCTCGCAATGACACGAAGCGCGATGGGGATTGCTTCGTCGCTACGCTCCTCGCTTTGACACGAAGCGCGATGGGGATTGCTTCGTCGCTGCGCTCCTCGCAATGACACGAAGCGCGAGGGGGATTGGTTCGTCGCTGCGCTCCGCGCAATGACACAGAGTGCGAAGGGGATTGCTTCGTCGCGGCGCTCCGCGCAATGACACGGAGCGCGAAGGGGGATTGCTTCGTCGCTACGCTCCTCGCAATGACACTGGGGCGCGATGACCTTTAAGCCTTTCTTAAACACCTTCAGCAGTGCAGGGAAAGAAGCGGGGTTGGTATAATAGCGGTAATGGTAAGATATACGAGATTCTACCTGCGTGTCGCGAAGAGGGTGGTGAG
>OGCI01000831.1_pt1 | contig 30747 bp, 26 predicted proteins | sample 1570021 | NCBI WGS metagenome assembly OGCI01 (sample SAMN06264664, study PRJEB24512) | hot springs metagenome | isolation source: Hot spring water | place: South Africa: Tshipise | collected 2015-06-21 | reverse complement strand
TTACATCCTTATGTTAAAACAAAACATCCGAATATGGATGTGGTTATAGTACGAGAAAATGAAGAAGATCTTTATGCGGGAATAGAACATCAGCAAACCGATGAAGTAGTTCAGTGTTTGAAACTTATCAGCAGACCGGGATCTGAGAAAATAATCAGATATGCATTTGAATACGCTAAACAATATGGAAGAAAAAAGGTAACCTGTTTTACCAAAGACAATATAATGAAACAAACCGACGGACTCTTCCACAAAATTTTTGATGAAATTGCAAAAGAATATCCCGAAATAGAAAACGAACACTGGATTGTTGATATTGGTTCTGCAAAACTTGCCGATACACCGGAAGCATTTGATGTAATCGTTCTGCCAAATCTTTACGGTGATGTGCTTTCAGATGTTGCCGCTCAGATTGCAGGTTCTGTTGGTCTTGCCGGCTCTGCAAATATTGGTGAGGAATGTGCAATGTTCGAAGCAATTCACGGATCAGCACCACGAAGAGCTGGTCAGAATCTTGCTAATCCCTCAGGCTTATTGCAAGGTGCAATAATGATGCTTGTTCACATTGGTCAGAATGATGTTGCAGAGAAAGTGCAGAATGCCTGGTTGAAAACAATTGAAGATGGTATTCATACTTATGATATCTTCAAAGAAGGAATAAGCAAACAAAAAGTCGGAACTAAAGAATTTGCTGATGCGGTAATCGAAAGACTCGGACAGAAGCCAACACAATTGAAATCAGTTCGTTACGATAAAGGCTCAGCTTTACAAATTCCTAAGTATGTTCGTAAAGCATCGGCTAAAAAGGAACTGATGGGTGTTGATTTATTTGTTCATTGGAGTAAATCAAATCCTGATGAACTCGCATCAATATTACAGAAAATTGAGTTTGGCAATATCAAGTTATCTATGATTACCAACAGAGGTATAAAAGTTTGGCCTGAAGGATTTGAGGAAACATTCTGCACTGATCACTGGCGCTGCAGATTCAAAGACGAAGACGGAAACACAATTACTAAAAAGGATATTATTGAACTTCTTACTCGAGCTGAGCAAAATAATATTGATGTAATCAAAACAGAAAATCTATATGCATTTGATGGAGTGCAGGCATTCTCACTTGGTCAGGGACAATAAAATGTAGTGATATAAATTAGATTCCCTTCATAAATGTTGCTTCATCGTCTTTATATTTAGAAAAATGAAATAAAAAATTCTTAAATATTGAAGGAAATATGAAGGGAATAATTTTAGCTGGTGGGTCTGGTTCAAGACTTTATCCAATTACGAAAATCTACAGTAAACAATTAACTGTAATTTATGATAAACCGTTAATCTATTATCCTTTATCCATTCTGATGCTCGGAGGGATAAAAGAGATTTTAATTATTTCAAACGAAGAAACTATCCCGCTCTATAAAAAGCTTTTCAATTCAGGTAAGCAATTAGGACTTGAAATTTCTTACAAAGTCCAGCCGGCTCCAAATGGAATTGCCGAAGCTTTCATTTTAGGAGAAGAATTTATTGGAGATGATAATGTAACTTTAATTTTAGGCGACAATATATTCTACGGAGATTTAACTTTCTTCTATAATGCATTAGAACAAAAACAAGGTGCAACTATTTTTGGTTATCAAGTAAATGACCCACAAAGATATGGAATAGTTGAATTTGATAATTCTGGAAAGGCGATTTCGATTGAAGAGAAACCTAAAATTCCTAAATCGAATTTTGCAGTTCCCGGACTTTACATTTACGATAACAAAGTCGTAAATATTTCTAAAAACCTTAAACCATCTGCAAGAGGCGAACTTGAGATTACTGATGTAAATAAAACTTACTTAGAATTGGGAGAGCTGAAAGTTGAAAAAATTGGTAGAGGAATTGCGTGGTTAGATACTGGTACTCCCGAAGCACTTTTACAAGCTTCAAACTTTTTCGGAGTAATTGAAGACAGACAAGGATTAAAAGTAGCTTGTATCGAGGAAATAGCTTTCAATAAAGGGTTCATTAACAAAAAACAATTTGAGGAATTGTTGAATACTATTCCCAACTCGATGTACAAAGATTACTTATTGAAAATTTTCAAAGAGAGCTGATGGAATTTATTAAAACACCATTTGAAGGATTGTTAATTATAAAGCCAAAAGTTTTTGGTGATGAAAGAGGTTATTTTCTTGAGTCATTCAGAAAAAATGTTTTTAGTGAAAATGGAATCAACTTTGACTTTGTTCAATCAAACATTTCAAAATCAAGGCAAGGAACTGTAAGAGGATTACATTATCAAATTGGAGAAATGGCGCAGGGGAAATTATGTCAGGTAATTTATGGGGAAGTACTTGATGTAGCTTTAGATATTCGATTTGGTTCTCCTACATTTGGAAAACATTATTCTCAAATCCTTTCTGAAAAAAATCATTTACAAATGTGGATTCCACCTGGCTTTGCTCACGGATTTTCTGTTCTTTCTCAAGAAGCTATTTTTTACTACAAATGCACAAAATATTATAGCAAAGAAAATGAAAGAGCAATAAGATTTAACGATCCCGATTTGAACATTGATTGGAAAGTTGAAAATCCAATTGTTTCTGAAAAAGATATGTCAGCAAAATTTTTCAAAGAAATAAATCATGATTTTTTTTTTAACAAATAAATAGGATCAAATTATGAAAGTCCCTCTTTTAGATTTAACTACACAATATTCAAAGCTTAAAAAAGAATTAGATGAAGCCATTATTAAAGTCGCAGAATCACAGCAATTCATTCTTGGTTCAGAATTAGCAAAAATGGAAGAAGAATTTGAGACTTATCTAAATTGTAAACATGCTTACGGTGTTTCATCAGGAACAGATGCTTTGTTGCTGGCTTTAATGGCAATTGATATTCAACCCGATGATGAAGTCATTGTACCAACTTACTCCTTTTTTGCAACTGCAGGTGTAGTTGCTCGTTTAAATGCAAAACCCGTTTTGGTAGAAAATGATCCTGTTACTTTCAACATTGATCCAAAAGATTTTGAAAGTAAAATTACTTCTAAAACCAAAGCTGTAATCCCTGTTCATTTGTTCGGACAATCCGCTGAAATGGATGAAATCATGAAAATTGCTGAGAGACACAATCTGATTGTAATCGAAGATGCTGCTCAGGCAATAGGAACTCAATACAAAGATGGTCGCTTTGTCGGAACAATTGGGCATATTGGTTGTTTTTCTTTTTTCCCAAGTAAGAACTTGGGTTGTTTTGGCGATGGCGGACTGATCACCACGAATGATGATAAACTTGCTGAAATAATAAGAATTAAAAGAGTTCACGGTGGCGAGCCAAAGTATTATCATAAAGTAATCGGTGGAAACTTCAGATTGGATGCTTTGCAAGCGGCTGTTATTCGGGTTAAACTCCCTCATCTTCAATCATGGACTGATAAAAGAAAATACAATGCAAATCTCTATAACAAACTTTTTATTGAGAAAGGATTGGCAGAAGAAACCGGAAAGACTCAATTTGATGAGAAGAATAAAGTACTTCTTCCAAAGGCAGTTTATGAAAATGTTGATGGATTGAAAAATTATCACATCTACAATCAGTACATTATAAGAGTTGAAAAACGTGATGAGTTAAAAGCATTCTTAACCCAAAATGAAATAGGAACAGAGATTTATTATCCGGTTCCATTTCATTTACAAGAGTGTTTCGCTTATCTCGGACATAAAAAAGGTGATTTCCCCATTTCAGAATTTTCTGCTGATACTTCTCTTGCTATTCCTATTTATCCTGAATTAACTGATGAACAAATTTATTATGTAGTTGAAATAATAGAAAGGTTCTTCAAATGAGAATAATCTCATTAAGTCTTTTTCTAATTTCAATTTCATTAGCACAGGTTGTTTATGAGCCTTTGCACCGTGATGTTTATTCATTCCTAAGCAGAGTTTCACAGAAAGGGATAATAGACTACGACGATGTTATCAGACCGCTTACAAGAAAATATATCGCGGAAAAACTAATCGAACTTGATCAATCAAAACAAAAACTTACTCCTCTCGAAGTTGATGAGCTTGAATTTTATAAAAAAGAATTCGGAAGAGAAATTGACATAATTATTCAAAAAGAAATTGAATCATCAACAATGAGTTATCTCGGTAAAGATGAATATAATAGAATTAGATTATTCTCCTATCGAGATAATTTATTCTCCTTGAACGTTTCACCAATTGCTGGTGGTACATTTGGCTCGAGAGATAAAAAATCTTACAGACATACATGGAGCGGAATTTATTTTTATGGCAATCTTTCCTGGTTAGGGTTCAGCTTTGATTTCAGAGATAATAATGAAGTCGGAGAGACGATTGATAAACTCAAAAACTTCACTCCTGTTACTGGAACTCATACCCGTTTTCCAAAGCCAAACTCAATTGAATACAGCGAAGCAAAAACTGTTTTGGGTTTGGATTGGTCTTGGGGTTCTTTTTCTTTCGGAAGAGATTTTATGGAATGGGGCTATGGTAAAAGCGGATTATTAGTTCTTTCTCAAAAAGCTCCTTCTTTTCCTTTTTTAAGATTGGATATTCATCCAGTTGATTGGTTAAGTTTTAATTACTTTCACGCTTTTCTCTCTTCTGATGTTGTTGATTCTCAGAAAACTTATTTCGAAACTTTGGGCGGTAGAAGAATTATTTTCAGAGATAAATTTCTTGCATCACATACTTTGATAATCAAACCTTTCAAGGGTTTGAAGCTGTCATTTGGAGAATCGGTGATTTATTCGGATAAATTGGAGTTCTCTTATCTTTTTCCATTAATGTTTTTCAGAGTTAATGATCACAATCTGAGCAGACAAAAAAATGAAGCTGGAAGTAACTCGCAGTTTTTCTTTAATGCAAGTTCAAGGAACCATATTCCAAACACTCATCTATACGGCACAATTTTCATTGATGAAGTAACAATTGCAAATCTTTTTGATAAACAAAATCAGCGAAATCAATTTGGCTTTAGTTTAGGAACTTCAACAACTGACTTTCCCATTAATAACCTAACATTAAATTTGGAATACACTAAAATCTATCCTTTTGTTTATAATCATTATATTCAAACTCAAACTTACGAACATGCTTCTTACAGACTCGGACACTGGATGGGACACAATGCAGACCAAATTTTCTTTTCTATCAATTACAGGATTTTAAGAGGACTACAAACAGAACTATACTTTCAATACATACGAAAAGGCGATAAAGGAGAAACAATCCAACAATACACTCAACCACAACCTCCTTTCCTTTTCGGACTGAGAAATAACTTTTCCTATTTCGGCGGTGAAATCAAGTATGAAATTATTCACGAACTTTTTGCAAGATTAAAATTTCAATCTACTAAAACTTCTTCTCAGAAATCTGATTTAAGCTTCGTTGATAAAACAATGAATGAATTTTATTTTTCTCTTTATTACGGATTATGATGAAGAATATAAAAAATAAAAGAATTTATTTAGCTGGTCATAATGGAATGGTCGGCTCAGCAATTTTCAGACAGCTCAAAAAAAATGGTTTTGTAAATGTTATCACCGCAGAATTTCCAAGTCTTGATTTAAGAAATCAGAAATCCGTTGAAGATTTTCTTGCAGAAAAAAAACCAGAAGTAGTAATAATTGCAGCTGCGAAAGTTGGTGGCATTTTAGCGAACAATACTTATCGTGCTGAATTTATTTATGATAATCTGATGATTCAAAACAATCTGATTCATTCTTCTTATCTGAACAAAGTTGAAAAACTAATTTTTCTCGGAAGTTCTTGTATCTATCCAAAATTAGCTCCTCAGCCGCTTAAAGAAGAATATCTATTATCAGGTTATCTCGAATATACAAATGAGCCTTATGCAATTGCCAAAATTGCCGGAATAAAAATGTGTGAAAATTATTACAAACAATATGGTTGTAATTTTATTTCTGCAATGCCGACAAATCTTTATGGTTACAATGATAATTTTGATTTACAAACATCTCACGTTCTTCCAGCTTTGATTAGAAAATTTCACGAAGCTAAAACTATCAATAAACCTTTTGTTGAAATCTGGGGAACTGGTAAACCACTTCGTGAATTCCTTTTTGTTGATGACCTTGCAGAAGCTATTTTATTTTTGCTTGAAAATGTAGAAGCAGAAAATCTTTACTCTCTCGGTATTAGTCAGTTAAATATCGGAACGGGTAAAGATATTTCAATTTTTGATTTGGCTAAACTGGTCTCTGAAATAGTTGGGTATAAGGGTGAAATAGTTTTCGATACCACAAAACCAGATGGAACTCCACGTAAGTTAATGGATGTAAGCAGAATAAACTCACTCGGATGGAAATATAAAACAGAGTTAAAGGAAGGAATTCAGAAAACATACGAGTGGTTTTTAGAAAACAAAGCTGACTCTAAACTAATATAGTTCATCTGAAATAAAATCTTTTATAAGTTTATTTGTCTCAGAACTTTTCTCTATCTGAACAAAATGTCCGCAGTGATTGAGTAAAAACAATTTTGCATTAGGAATTTGTTTTGTACCTTCTTTAGCAATGGTTTCAGTTGTTGTGTCGTGAAGATATTTGTTTGGTATAAGTTTATCATCCTTTCCAAAGATGATTAAAGTTTTTTGTTTAATGTCTTTCAAATGCTGAAAAGCAGGTTGTTCAATCATACCGGCAATTGAATTTGATATGGCAATACAGTAATTATAAAACAATTCATCTTCAGTGAACCTGATTCTATCTTGAATCAGAAAATTAGCTTCAGGAGGAAATACGAAGAAACTCATATTAAAATTATTTTTTATCTGTGTTTCATCGCTTGTTAAAAAGCTTTCTGGTTTAGTAAGATTTTTTATTATTTGTATTTCCTCCTTTGTGAATTTTTCAAATCCGGCAGAAGCAATAAGAACAAGTTTATCAAACAGCTTTGGAAAACTAAGTGCGCAATTAATTGCAATCTGTCCGCCCATTGAATGACCAACAAGATTTACCTTTCTCAAGTGTAAGTTTTCAATAAATGATAGAATAATTTTTGAGTAATATTCCATTTTACCGGAGTGAATAGGCTTGTCTGATTTTCCAAAACCCGGTAAATCGATTGCAATGCATCTGAAATTTCTCTTTAATTCTGTTATGTTGAATTTCCAGGCTGGAATATAACTTCCAAGGCCGTGTATGAATAATATTACTTTATCACTTTTTCCTTCATCCACATAAGCCATTCTGCAATTGTTAATCCGAGTAAATTTTGTTTCGAACGGATATTCAAGATTTGAAAAAATTGTAGGCATTTCATTTCACATAGATTGCTTTAATATAATTACAAAGTTGTCAGTCTTCGATATTCGTTAACTAACCAGACTGACAACTTATTTGTACTATCTCAATGACGCTCAAAAGCTTAATATAACTTACTGAACAGTAAATTTTTTCTGAAATATGGAAAATCATTTACTTTAAGAAATTTATTATAGCAGAATTGAATTCTTCAGGCTTTTCCATCATAATCATATGACCGGCACAATCAATTTCAACTCTTTCAGCATTCGGAATTTCCTTTTCACCTTTGATAAAAACATCTGAGGGGAAACCGGGATTCAGGTAAGGATTTGGAATTAATCCATCATACTTGCCGTGAATTATCAGCGTTGGAACTTTTATAGCTGAGAGTTTATTGAAAGTTGGTTCATCAAGCATTGCATCAACACAACGATCAACAGTATATGTAAATTCATCAAAATCTTTTGCTTTTCTCATTCTCACTCTCTCTTCGACCATCCATTCAAACTTATCTGACCAATTATAGAAATTGTTTGAAAGATTTCTTCTTATTCCTTCTTCAGTTGTTGATTTAACACCACTCATTGTAATTGCATTCCTCAGCCAATCACCTTCACCTCTTTGAAATTCTTCAAAGCCAGCCGGAGCAGCAAGGATCAATTTGCTAATTTTTTCAGGATATTTCAGAGCAAAAATTATCGAAATCTGTCCGCCCATTGAATGACCGACTAAAGTTACATTTTTTAACTTCAGCTCATCGATAAATTGCTTAACTGTTTCAACATAAAACGAGAGTGAATATGGATAATTTCCTTTCTGTGACTTACCATATCCGGGTAAATCAATTGCTAAAACTCTGAAATGTTTTGACAGCTCCGGAATATTGTATCTCCAAAATCCCGCATTACTTGCTAACCCGTGAATTAAAATAAGAGTGTTATCTCCTGAACCTTCGTCAATGTAAGATATGAATGGGTTATTAAGAATTTTTTTTGTCTCAAAGCCATAATCAATCTCATTAAATTCCAAGGCTGGTTTATCCCAATAGAGATATCCACCTGAGCAAGCCTGTAGTATTAAAATGACGCTGACGAATATTGAATTTAATATCTTCATATCATACCTCCTTAAAACATTAACCAGCTTAGAGTGGTGAAAAATGTCCACGGATCTTTTGGACGAACCCTGTCATAAGTTACATTCGGAGAATTGTAAAAATCTCCCAAAGCCAAATAACCTGCACTCACACCAAGAGTAAGAAAAACTTTCAGATTATATTTTAATTCTATGTTTACTTCACTGCCGATGTATGAGTCGCCACCGTCGGGCTTTACATTCGAGATTGCGGTTGCAAAGCCAAGCTTTCCAAAAAATTTATTCGGTATAAAATCCTTAGAGACATTCAGAAATGCAGCGGTAACTCCAAGTCCCATATTTGATATATCGTGGACAGCAGAATAATATCTATTAACGACTTGCGGATCTGGAAACAATATCAAAGCTCTGTGCGCACTGTAAATTCCAACTGGTGACCCATAAACATTTCCGGTAATTACACTGTTAAGTTTTCCGTCACTTACTCCATTCTTATCTCCAGTTGTATAAAGAGTTTCGAAAGAAATTTTATCATTCGATGTCATCCCATATTTATAAGCAACACTTGCATTAGCAGTTAAAGAAAAAATATCTGCAAACTTTCCATTACTTGAACCAACTGAATCAATCATACCAAGATTGCTCATAATAAAACCATCAATCCACCATCTGCCAGCGAGAAAATCTCTGTTGTATGCAAATCTTCCTCCCAGCCAAGCAATATCAGCTTCGTATTTTTTTACATTGCCTGGGAGTTTGATCCTGACTGCACCGTTGTATTCAGCAAGAGCACTATTAAGTCCCTGACCTAAAACAGATATACCTCCTGAACCTTTACCTCTGTCCCATACATACCATAGACTTCCACCAATTTCCAAAAGAGGAGCTATTCTCGATTCAACATCTAACATCCAGAGAGATACATCATCATTTTTACTTATTTCATTTTCCCAAAGTTGGAAATATCCTAATCTTCCTTTGGTAACAGGGGTTATATCTGCAAAGAGATTAATTCCCACTGCTTGTGTTCCCCAAAATGAAAGTTTGTATCCACTGGTTTGAGCAGTCTGTAGAGTATTGACATTTGGATCTCGAACATTATCGAATAATCTTTGCAAACCAACTACAGCATTCCAATTACTTTCATCTGGTTTGATTTCAACATTTGCAAGAAGAGTTTGAAGGTTCACCTGCCCTGCATTAATTGCTCCACCTCTGTTGTTCCCAACTCCATAAGCCTGATCGCCCCAAGTATAATCAATTTTGAATAATGCTCTGAATGTAGCAAAGCCATCAAGAATCGAAGGTTTATAAACCATAAAAGGAACAAATCTCTGTTCAAGATAAGCAGATGTCTGCGGAACAGTATTCGTTGAGTTCTGACCGAATAATCTTCCAATAACCTGTCCCTGAAGAATATCATTCGTGGGAGTAATATTGGTAGAAGTTAATCTTGTAAAAGAGTAACCAATAAACTGAAATTCTTTGGGTACCGGATCTTTCAACCGGCTATTTTCCTGAGCTAAAAGAAGAGGAATAAAAATTAAAATAAAAATTGCACTTAAAAATTTTTTCATTGGTTAAACCTCAATGATTTAATTAAAAAGGATGGCACTTAAGCCATCCTGAGTTAATAATTTATTGTCTAACAAATTTTTGAATCCAGGTTTTTCCCAAAGGAAGAGAATTATACTTCGTACTACCAAATCCTTCTGAAGCAACAGGAGCTGTAAATCCAGGAATTGCTGGAGTAGTTTGAATTACTTCGTAAGTTAAGTCTTTCGTTGTAACTCTGTAAATTCCTTGAGAAGTTACAGAAGTTGGTGTTGTCTGATTTAATGTTATATTTCTTATAGAAGTGTTGTTATTCGACTGAGTGGTAAATGTGCCCGTATAAGTAACACTTACATTAGCTGAATCAGTTGCAACAACACTGTAGGTATTGTTTGAATTAAAAGTCGCAACGATTCGTTTAGTCTTTAGAGTGGCTTTCAAACCAGGAGCAATATTATCACCTTCAGAAACCCAGGTTCCAACAAGATATTCTTTCGTAGGATTTGCCGGGACAAAATTTTGAACCCATGTTTGTCCAAGAGAGACATTATTATATTTTGTGCTTCCAAATCCTTCACCAGCTGTTGGAGGTGTGAAACCTGGAATTGCAGGTGTTGTTTGAATAACTTCATACTTAAGAAATCCATCTGAATTTACCTGATAAATTCCAGTAGAAGTAACTGAAGTGGGCACAGTTTGATTTAATACGATTGATCTGATTGTGGTTCCTGTATTTTCTGTTACTGTGTATGTCCCCGAATATGTTACCTGAGCACCAGCACTATCAGTTGCAATAACATTGTAGGTTTTGTTAGCATTAAATGTAGCGATGATTTTAACTGTTTTTAGTGTTGAAACTAAACCGACAGCTACATCTGCTCCTTCAGAGATCCAGGTTCCAACTATCGGATCCGTTGGTGGGGTTGGAGTAGGTCCTCCTTCATCTTCACTTTTGCAGCCCCAAAATGAAAGTGAAGCAACGACGAGAAATAAAAACAGCTTTTTCATAATAGTTCCTTTCTGTTTGTTTTAAGGTTTGTTGATTAAATTTAAGTGTATATCGAGCAACTTTCTTTTATCAATTTTACCTGCATCATTCTTCGGTAATTCATCGAGGAACTGAATGTACTTCGGAATTTTATACTTAGCTAAATTTCCAAGACAATATTTTATAACATCTTCTTCTTTAAGTGATAACTTTTCTTTTAATACGACAAAAGCTTTTCCAACTTCACCCCATTTTTCATCAGGAACTCCAATGACTGCAACTTCTTTGATTTTATCATTTGTATAAAGAAAGGCTTCAATTTCTGCCGGATAAACATTCTCTCCACCACTTATGAACATATTTTTCTTTCTGTCAACAACGTAGTAATAACCTTCAGAGTCTTTTTTCACAAGGTCACCTGTATGAAACCAACCATTAGTAATTGCCTCAGCTGTTTCTCTCTCTTTTTTCCAATAACCTGATGTTACAACAGGTGAACGAAGCCAAAGTTCTCCTACTTCATCTACTTCACACTCAGTTTTATCATCTTTCATAATTTTAGCTTCGATATAAAAGTTGGGAAATCCAATTGATCCCTTTTTTCTGATAGCGTCATTCTGATGAAGTGAAAAGCAATTTGGTCCAACTTCAGTTAGTCCGTAGCCTTGCCTGATAAAAATTCCTTTCTTATGCCAGATGTTAATCAAAGGAATTGGCATTGGAGCGCCCCCAACAATTGCATAACGAACGGATGATAAATCAGTTTTTTCGAATAAAGGTGATTCTGCCATCATCTGAAGCATCGTTGGAACACCAAACAAAATTGTTGTTTTTTCTCTTTCCATTAATTGAAGAATTAAATCCGCATCAAAGTGTGTTAATAAAGTGTGTGATGCTCCGTGATGAAGAAATGGTGTGAATAAAACATTCCATCCACCAGTATGAAAAAAAGGGGCAAAACTTTGTGTGTGATCGTTTGAAGTTAAATCAAGTCTCAATGCAGTATTTATTGAATTCCAGAATAACATTCTGTGTGAGATTATTACTCCTTTCGAAAGTCCCGTAGTGCCTGCGGTGTAAAGAATCATTACAGGAGTTTCTTCCGTGAATAATTCTTTGGAATTAAAGTCGGAATTGATATTCTTTTCTATCAGAAATTTCTCAATTTCTTCAAGAGTTAATACACTCGGAATTTTTGAAATTGCTGATATCTTCGGAATGTAATCAGAAAATTCTTTGTCATAATAAAACAAAGATGGTTCAGCATCGTTAATAAGAATATCAAGCTCTCTATGGGTTAATCGAAAATTCAGAGGAACTAGTATTGCTCCAATTTTTACACAAGCAAGAAAAAGAATTACATGTTCAGCTTTATTCTTTGAGTAGATTGCTATCCGATCACCCTTTTTTATTTTATATTGATTGACTAGATAATCAGCAAGTGAATTAGTTCTCAAATTAAATTCAGAATAACTCCACTGAACATCCCTCTGATGTTCTCTAAGAAACATTTTGTTTGGAGTATAATATGCCCATTTGTTTAACCAATCAGTTTGAAAATTATTCATTTGATTTTTTCCCTTTGATTAAATTTATAATCAGGGCTACAATAACGGCAGATATGATTGCCATTGCTGATGCTACCCCAGGATTTTCGCCCGTTGCTACACTGAAAGGAACTTTAATCTGACCATAGAAAAAACTAAAGTGAACAATGATGGCAACAACTGAAGCAGTCATTACAGCTAATCGTGAAAAATTCTTAAAGAACATTCCAAATAGTATAGGTACAAATGCGGCAGAGAAATAAGCATATACACCATTCTGAGCAAAAATTCCGACACTTAGTTTGGGATTTACAAGCTGATCGTATGAAAGATAAATTGCAATAACCCCAATTAAAGCAATTGATATTTTATTTACGAGAATCAACGCAGATGATTTTTTACTTTCATCTTCAGGAAGAAATTTTCCGAACAGCGGTTTTATAATGTCAGTCGTTATTGTTGTTGATATGGACTGTATCAAACCTTCCAACGTTGAAATACCAGCTGATATTAAACCCATAACTACAATTAGGCCAACAAACACCGGGAATTTTTTAACAACATAGGCAGAAATAACACCATCGAGTTTTAATGAAGCTCCATTAATCATTAAATCAGGGAATATTATTCTCGCATAAAGTCCTGTAAAAACAACGAGGAAGAAAATCATCTGAACAATTGAAGCAGTAATAAGATATCTGTTAACATCACTGTCTTTTTTCAATAATAGTGATTTGGTAATTATATGAGGTTGACAGACAACAGCTACGCCAACTATCATTTGAGCAATAATTATTTCGAAATAATCTCTGAAAAGAAAACTGTTATCATTTGTTGTTTGAACCAGCTTCGGATCAATGGATGATAGTTTATTCAAAAAGCTGTTTATTCCACCGTTAAAGTGTTCATAACCTGACCCTAAAAGAATAAAAGCAACAACCAACATAATAATTGCCTGCACAGTGTTTGTGTAAACCATCGAATTAGCACCACCAAACATCATATAACCGAATATGAATACAACAATTCCAATAAGAATAGTTAACTCATCAACATTTAGTGTTTTTGAAAGTACTTTCGTTAATCCAACACAAATCAATACGATAAATGTTATAAGCAAAAGGGAAAGAAAAGCAAAAAACAGAGAGTAATAATTACTTCTGTATCTTGTTCCCATCCATTGTGCCATAGTTAAAGCTTTTACACTCGTGCCGTGTGAACGGAATTTTTTTGTCAGAATTATAAGAGAAATGATCGCTGCAATTGGAAGAAAGATTCCATAGGATAAGAATGCGCTAAGTCCGTAGTAAGCAATAAATCCCGGATTGATTATAAAAGTTGCCGCACTTGTCATTGAAGCCGCAAGAGACAAACCAACTGCAACGGGAGAAAACATTATATTTCCAACTGCATAATCATTTATGTCCTTTGTTTTTCTTGCACCACGAAAAACAAAAAGCAATACAACCACACTGTAAGCTAAAATTAATATCCATCCAGATGTTACTAATTCTTTTGATGCAATATCCATAAGATTACATCCTGAAAATTGTTATTGCAAAAGCAAGCCCGCCACCTGAACCAATGAATAAGCATAAATCATTTTCTTTAATGAGACCTTTTCTTCTTACTTGATCAAAAGTCATAGGAATGCAGGCAGACCCTGTATAAGCGTATTTATCCATTATTGTATAACCTTTTTGCCGATCAACTTTAAGATTATCTAAAGTTTCCCAAATGGAATTGATATTTATTTGTGTGAAGAAATAATGATTGATTTCATCAGGTTTGATTTGCAAATCATTACAAGCTTCTTTTATCATTTTTGTCCATGTATTTGGATTAGTTTCCTTAGGAAACTTTTTTACAAATTTCAGCAAGTGTTCTTTTCTGTCAATAACTTCGTGAGTGATAGGTATATGTGTTCCACCTGCGTAAATTCCCATCCAGTCGCAATACTGACCATCTGTGTGTAATCTTGCGGTTAAAAACCCTTTTCCTTCCTCATTAGTCGATTGAAGCAATACACCCGCAGCACCATCAGCAAAAAGCGTTACGGTTTTTTTATCCTTCATATTCAGATATTTGCTCATTGCGTAGGCACCAATAACAAGAACATTATTGTATCGTGAATCTGCTTTAATGAATTTTGATGCTACATCAAGACCTGTTACAAAACCTGCGCAAGCAGTATTGATATCGAAAGTGCCAGAATTAACAGCTCCAATTCTGTATTGTACCAAAGAAGCAGTTGAAGGAGAAATATATTCCGGAGTATCAGTTGCGATAATAATCAAATCTATTTCTTCTGCTTTTACATTAGCATTCTGAAGAATCTTTTTGGCTGCTTCAACACAAAGATCCGCAGTAGATTGATCATCGTTACACCATCTTCTTTCCGTGATTGTAAGATTTTCTCGCAACCAAGTATCAACATCTTCACCAAGTAACTCATTGAAAAAAGAGTTGGGTAACACTCTTTCAGGAACATACATTCCTGAGGCAACTATCTGAGCATTTCTAATCATAAAACCAATCCACCGTCAACACTTAAAACCGCTCCATTAATAAAATTTGCTTCATCACTTGCAAGAAACAGATATGCATTCGCTATGTCCTCCGGATTACCTAATCTTCCAAGCGGTGTTCTTTCTTTGAGCATATCGAGAACTTTTTCCGGAACTGTTGAAACCATTTCAGTGGCAATAAATCCAGGGGCAACAGCATTAACGTTAATTCCTTTTCTTCCAAGTTCTCTTGCCCAAACTTTAGTCATACCGATAATACCTGATTTTGTTGCGACATAATTTGTCTGTCCGAAGTTTCCGTATAAACCAACAACCGACGAAGTATTAATAATTTTCCCATAAAGTTTCTCTACCATAAATGGGGCAACTGCTTTCGTGCAATTGAAAACACCGGTTAGGTTAACATCAATTACTTGTTGCCATTGCTCGGAAGTCATTTTGAGAAATGATGCATCTCTTGTGATGCCGGCATTATTAACAAGAACATCAATTTTATTGAATTTTTCATAAATATATTTTGCAGCCTCAGAAACGGATTCTAGCTTGGTTACATCCACTTTCTGAAATTCAATAGTCTCACTTATGTTTTTAAATTCAGTAATTGTTGCCTGAGCTTTTTCTTCATTTACATCCCATATAACTACTGTGCTACCTTCCTCTACAAATCTTTTTACTGCGGATTTGCCTATACCTTGAGCACCACCTGTAATGATTGAAACTTTATTGTGTAACCGATTCATAATTTTACTCCGGATTTTTATCGTTTGAAAAATTTCAAACAGTCATTGAAAAAATTATTTATATAATTTTGCTCTCATTTTTGTCCACTCGACAAGAAAAGCATTAAAATGTTCTTCCATCAACTCATAGAACAATTCCATTTCCTTCATACGAATGTTAATAGTTTCTAAAGAAGATTTATTGGTCGAATTAATTTTTTCTTTTAGTTGAGTGGCTATTCTTTTATTGTTTTTAATTAGCTCAAGATTATTCCGGAAGGCATGTTCAAAAACTTCAGGTTCAATTTCATAATAATCTTTACGGTTGTTTTCAGGCATCCAGGCTTTTCGTATTAATCTTTTGTCACGGAGTCTTCGAACTATCTGGCTGATTGGTCCCTTGCTTCTGCCGAGTTGTTTGGTTATTTCATCAAGAGAAAGTGGTTGGGGAGTGAAAAGAAGTAATGCTATGATGTGTCCCATCAGTTTATTTAGCCCGAAAGCTTTGTAAGCATCACCGAATCTTTGAACGAGCTCTTTTTTAATTTTTTCTTCGGCAGTCATTCAATTTGTCGTTTTTTATTTTTCAAACAATAAAAACTTAAAGAAAATTAAATTCAGAGTCAAGAGAAATTTTAATTTTTTTTATAAAGTTGATTTCAGTCTCTGAAGACCGGCTTTGCTTACCGGAATCTGTTTGCCGTTTTTCATAACTAACCGATATGATTCAGTTTCGGTCTGTTCAAGATGTTGTATAAATCCAAGATTGATTATATAGGAACGATGAACCCGCACAAATTCATTTTCATTAAGATGGGAATCAAAATATTTCATCGTTTTTTGTTTTAAGTATCGTCCCTTTTCAGTATTTATCAGCACATAGTCATCCTGAGCTTCAATCCATTTAATCTCTCCAACAGGAATTACTGTGATTTTCGAGCCATCTTTGATTACAACTCTCTCCAAAAATTCAATTTTCTCGTCAGTGGTTTTGATTATATTCTCAATCGCCGAATTTTGTTTGAAACGATCACCAAGTTGTAATACCGCTTTTTGAAGAGCTGACTCGAATCTCTCTTCCGAAAATGGTTTTAATAAATAGTCAATTGCATTTACTTCAAAAGCCTTTATTGCAAAATGATCATACGCTGTTGTGAAAATGATTACGGGCGGCTCTTCAATTAACTCAAGCATTTCAAAGCCAGTCAATTTTGGCATTTGAATATCGAGAAAAATCAAGTCTGGCTTTAGTTCGTTAATTTTTTTAATTGCATCAAAACCATTAGAACATTCAGCAATTATCTCAAAATCACTTTTTTTACTTAAATAACTTTTGGTTATTTGTCGTGCAAGTGACTCATCATCAATAATTATTACTTTTATTTTGCCGCTTTGCATTTTATGTTAAAATTATTTTATTATCAATTGGAATGAAAATATTTACTGAAAAGTTACCTTCTTCCTTTTTAACTTCCACAAGATTATCTCTGCCATAGATAAGTCTCAATCGTTCTTTAATATTTCTAATTCCTACTCCAGCTCCTTTTTTATGAGATTCTCCCTCGAAATTATTTTCTAAAGCTATTTTGAGAAAATCATTTTCTTTTTTACAACTCAATTTTATCGTTACAACATTTAAAGTTTCATAGACTGCGTGCTTAATAGCATTTTCAAAAAGAGGTTGAAGAATCATCGAAGGTATCTCAACATTTTTACACTCGATTTCAATGTCTTCAACATATTCAAATTTATCTTCAAACCTGATTTTTTCAATGTCAAGATAGAGTTTTATATTACGTAATTCCTCAGTTAGTGAATTCTTTTGTTTATCATTATTAGCAAGAGTATATCTCAAAAAATCAGCAAGCTTGATTATCATTTGTTTTGCACGCTTCGGATCAATCTCTGTTAATGCACTCATTGAGTTCAAAGCATTAAAAACAAAGTGTGGGTTTATCTGAAATTTTAGTGATTTCAATTCAGCTTCAGTCACCAGACTTTTAAGTTCTTTTTCTTTAATTATTTTTTCCTGAAAACTAGAATAATAAATCACGATGTAATAGAATGAAGTTAAAAGAAAATAATGTAGAAAACCGATTATTACTCTATGTTTAAGTGTATTGATAAAAAATGTATCATAATCAAATTTATCAAGCGTTAGACTTAGAGTTATAAAGTAACCAATTAATAACCATATAATAGTTACTAAAAAATATCCTACGATGTGGCTTAGAATTATTTTTGAAATGCTAACGTTTTCAATAGAAAGATATTTTGCAGAAAACCAGAAACTCAGTCCAAATCCGGCTAATAATAAATTAAAAATAATCAGATCAGCAATTGCTATATTCTGATTGATGTTCGCGTCGTAAATAACAAGAATGAAGTAAACAAAAACCAATATCGAAGAAAATATCAGATAAATGAAAAAATTCTTCGGACTTTGTAAAATGGGATTAGCAGACATACTTGCCTAGAAATAAGACTTTATTTCACCACCGCAAAAAATTACAAGTCCTTTGACGATAATGGTTTTATTTACATCAATAGCTGCAGATGGATCTTTAATTATTTTATTGGAAAATCCGCCAAAAATTGGTGTAACATTTATAACCACATTCCAATCACCCGGAACAATAAGAGTTGTTCCACCAAATACAAATAGAACATCAATTACGTTTGTTCCATCGGAGAGTTTGCATCCCTTCAAATTGATTTCAGAACCACCGAAAATAGAAGTTATACTCCCCCCTTTGAAGTTGTCTGAGGTTAATGCTTTTTCACTAACACCAAAAATTGAAATATCATCTAATATATCTTTCTTTTCGTTACTAATAGTCCTTTTATCTTTTTCAACTTTATCAAATATTATATATAAACCAATAGAAATGAAAATGATTGCAAAAACAATTGTTCCGTCGTAATCAATATCGGGAAATATTCTAGGGATTAAAAAAATTATTCCAAGCCCGGATAGAATTCCTCCTAATAGTTTTTTATTGGTGTTTATTGTTATCACTAATCCTATTACTAAAAAGAAGAAAGGCCAGGAAAAAATTATCCTTAAATACTGAAATGCAGAATATTCATTGAATTAAAAAAGAATAATAAACCTAAAAAAATAAATGCTCCTCCAAGCCAAACTCTCTTATCGGTTTTATTTGTGATTTCTTCCATCTTACGCTCCTTTCTATATAGTTCGTTTTACTTGGTAAAAAACTAACGTAAAAACGAATTTCTTTAAATAAAAAATCGGTAATTAGCCCAAAATAATCGGTTAGCGAACTGAAAAAGATGATGACATTAATTCATCAAATATGAACCTCAACTTTACCAGACATAGCTTGTTCCACTTTAGCTAATGCCTGAGCAAGATCATCAATTAAATCTTCCACATTTTCGATTCCGACAGAAATTCTCACAAGACCTTCAGTTATTCTGGCTTCTTCGCGTGCTTCTTTTCCCATTGAAAAATGAGTCATGCTTGCAGGGTGCTGAATCAAACTTTCTACACCACCAAGACTGACTGCGAGTTGAAACAATTTAACTGAGTTCATCATAACTCGACCAGCTTCAAATCCACCTTTCAACTCAATAGTAATCATTCCTCCGGGACCTTTATGCTGTTTCTGTCCGACCTGATAATGAGGATGAGTTTTTAATCCCGGATATTTAACTGATTCAACTAAAGGATGAGTTTCAAGCCATTCGGCTATTCTCTGAGCATTCTGACAATGCTTTTCCATTCTAATGGCTAATGTTTTCAAACCTCGATGCACAAGGAATGCATTAAATGGATCTATTACTCCACCAAGTTGATTCAAAGTCTTTCTAAATTGTTTATAAGTTTCTTCATCTTTTACAACTATGACACCACCAACTACATCAGCATGACCGTTGAGGAATTTTGTCAAACTGTGCATCACTATATCAGCTCCAAGTAACAGGGGATTTTGAAGTGCTGGACTCATAAAAGTATTATCCACTACGACGATTGCTTTGTGTTCGTGAGCGATTTTGGAAATTTCTTCAATATTAGAAATGCATAGTGTGGGATTGCCCGGAGTCTCGATGTAAACAACTTTTGTATTTGGTTTAATTGCTTTACGAACATTCTCACTATCAGAAGAATCAACAAAAGTAGTTTCAACCCCATATTTTTTCATAATAGTATTAAGAACTGTTGTGGTTGGTCCGTAAACTGCAGAAGAACAAACAACATGATCTCCTGATTGAAGTAAAGTTATAAATATAGTACTAATCGCAGCCATTCCACTTCCGCAACCTAAAGCTTTATGTCCACCTTCAAGTGCGGCAATTGCATTTTCCATCGCTTCAACTGTGGGATTTAGCATTCGAGTATAAATGTAACCTTTCTCTTCTCCTGCAAATAATGAAGCACCGTGTTTTACATCTCGGAATTTGAAAGTTGAAGTTTGATAAATCGGAGGGACTACTGCACCAAACTCATATTCATCAATTCCTGAATGAACGCATTTAGTTTGAAAACCTAAATTTTTATGACTTTTCATTTTTATTCCTAATAAATTTTATTTTATCTCTTCATACAAAATTACCAAATCTATTTTGAGTTTTTATAAAACCGATATGGTTGATAATCAATAAAATCATCAACATACAAATCGAAATATTTTACCTTACCTTCTTCTATGTGGAAAGGAAATACTCTTATTCCATAGGTTGGATCGGAGTAAGTACAGACAAATCTATTGTTTCCAATGTATTCAAGTTTACCCTTGATTTTTGAGTGATGCTCGAGGGTGAGTTCAAGTTTGGGTTTAAGTTCAAGTTCAGGTTCAAGTTCGGGATTATTGTTTATTATTTTTAATTCTGCAAAACCATAAACGTTATGATAATATCTACCTTCAAATTCTGAGAGATTCAATTCGGGTATAATATTCATACTTACCGAATCTCTCCAGCTTGCTCGCTGATTATCTCTTTCTCCGATATTTTTAATGTAACGCTCAAAAAACAATTGATCATAATTTCTGTAAGGAAGATTCAGGTATGAATCAAGAATCTCCCAACGAACAGACATATAAAATGAGTTCTGATCTGTATTTGTAAGAACTACTATTCCTAAATTTTCTGATGGTACTAAAGTTACAGATGTAACAAATCCATTAACACCACCTGTATGTGAAACAATCTCACGACCCTCATAATCCTGCAAATCCCAGCCTAAACCATAAAGCCTGTAAACAGATTTATTAAAAGGATGACTTGCTTTTCTAACGATTGTTTGAGGTTGTCTTGTTTTATTTATTACACTAAATGGAATAACATTCTCTCCTTGAAATTTTCCACTGTCAAGTTGCGCAATAAGCCAATGGCTCATCTCATTAACAGACGAAGCCATACTTCCGCAAGCCGCCATGTTATCAATGTTTTCAAAAGGAAGAACAACTATATTTCCATCAACTAAAGTGTGTGGTTTAGCTACATTTTGTTGTTTCGCAAAATCAACCGAGAGAGCAGTTGTAGTTTTCATTTGCAATGGATTTAGAATTCTTTCTTTGAGAAAATCTTTCCAATCTGAGCCAGTAACTTTTTTAATCACTTTGCTTGCAACAGCATAACCGGCATTTGTGTAACCATACTTTGCGCGGAAATCAAATTTGGGTTCGAGTAATCCGAATTTTTCTATTACCATATCTTCGTTTAAATCAGAAGACCAATACATGAAATCACCTTGAAATGTTTCGTAACCCATTCTGTGTGTGAGGATATCTATGAGATTGATCTCTTTTGTAATCCATTCGGATTTCATTTTAAAGTCTGGAAGGTATTTAATTATTTTATCTTCCATATTTAATTTCCCATCATGTTCAAGTAATGCAAGCAAAGTACCAGTGAAAGCTTTTGTGTTTGAGCCAATCATAAAAAGAGTGTTTTCATCAACTTTATCGTTTTTACCAAACTCTTTTACACCATATCCTTTTGCAACAACAATTTTCCCATCTTTAACAATAAGAATAGCTGCACCGGGTATCTGCCAATTCTTGAGTCCGCGATTAACATAATTATCTAAACTATCAGTAATGAAAGTTGGTATTTGTTGTGATGAAAGGGAAGAATTAAATAAAGTACAAATAAAGAGTGTGAATAATAATCTTTTCATATTAACTCCTATAAATCGTCAAGTAAAACTAAGAAAATTTTCTAAACCTTCTTTAATCCATTTTTAAAATAATCCTAATTGACTCGTCAATTTTATTATAATAAATTTGTCATAAATTTTTGGAAAGAAACTAAATGCCCAAAGAAAGCGTAAAACATTTTGTAGAAAAGAACTCATTTCAGAGTTTCATTATTGGTCTGATTATTTTTAATTCCATTACAATTGGAATGGAGACGTCAGAAACAATAATGAATTCATTCGGCAGCACACTGCTTTTGATTGATAAAATCATTCTCTCCATCTTCGTGCTTGAAATATTATTAAAACTCTATGCCTATGGATTTTGGTTTTTCAGAAGCGGATGGAATGTTTTTGATTTTGCAATTGTTGGGATTGCATTACTTCCGGCTTCTGGTGCTCTTGCGGTTCTGCGTTCACTGAGAATTTTCAGATCGTTGCGTTTAATTAAAAATCTACCAAGATTAAGATTCATTGTTGAATCTCTGCTGCTTTCTCTACCAAGTATTGGATGGATTTTTGTTTTACTTACTCTTGTCTTTTATGTTTTTTCTGTAATCGGGACGAAATTATTCGGAGCTTCATTTCCAGAGTGGTTTGGAACCTTGTGGGCTTCAATGTTTTCCCTTTTTCAGATTATGACTCTTGAAGGATGGGCAGATATTGCACGAACCATCAGTAATAAATATCCGTTTTCAAATGTCTATTTTATATCGTTTATACTTATAGCTTCTTATACAACTCTTAATATTTTTATTGCAATTGTTGTTAATACAATGTCAGAGATTCAACATAAAATAAGTCAAAAGGAATCTGAGAAAATAGGGAATATCATTCAGGATGAAAATGAAGAATTACGAGAAGACATAAGAAATCTTAGAGAGCAAATAGTAAAATTAGAAGAAAAGATTACCAGAAAATCACTTAGTTAAAAAGAATACTTTTCTTACATATTACATCGGAATCAACGAAATCTCATAAATTTCAATTGCTGTTTGAATCTTCATTATCAATACAGAAACAAAGTGTTTCAATTTACAAAGAAGACCGTATCCAATTGTATTAACCTTATTTAGCCTGTGTATCCCAGAAGATTCTTCAAACTTGGCGACAATGTCATAATTTTCTTTCACTCTGTTTAAGAATGTTATCTCAGACATATAAGTGAATGGATAACTTATCCATTTATCAGAAATACCTTCTGGCAATTCACCTATTCCATTCCAACTTAATTTAGTATTTAAGACAGTTATTATATCTGAATTGCCTTTATTCAATCCCAATCGATTAAACAGAATTCATTTTGATCCAGAAGTCAGAATTATTTCAAGATATTTATGAGGATTATCAACACATTGAAGAGTGCCTGAGGTATGCAGCAAATCAATCTCGGGTATTTTCTTAATGGTTTCCTCAAGACTATCAGAGAATGAGAGTTCTTCGTTGCTTAACTCATTCGCATATTGCACCATTTTAGGAGTTTCGACCACCACCCAATTAAATTTAATTTTTTTGCTGATAAGTTTTCTCAAGTGAAAATAATGCGCACCACAAGCCCCTCCGAAATCTACAACATTTATTCTTTCTTTATTACTTTCAATTATCGGATTTATAACTGAAATTTTGCTATAAGCTGATGTAGGCCAGACGGGAACAGAATCATTTTCAATTTTCTTGATAAAATTTTTGGTCTTTGATAGAATAACTTTGATTAACTCTTCTTCCTGATAAGGAATATTTCCACAAGTTTTAGAAGCCTCTTCATAGCTGGAATAAATTTTATTCGAAAATCTTCTTTTAGAAAAATTAAATACTCTGAAAATATTCGGATGCACATATTTTTTAATCAATTTTTTCATAATACACCGTTCAACTATTTAATGTTTATTTGGATTGTTTTGAATGCAAAATAATTTACAAAAAAAATGAAAAGCAATAGGAATAAATACTAATTAAACCGAATTCAGTATATCTTAAATATAATAATTCATTATCGAAATTTTAAGGCTAATCGTTTTTGGATGTAATTATCTTTTAATAAAATTATTTCATGAAAAAGCTACAGTTCTGTTACAATTTTAGAAATCTAATCTCAGCGCACAATCAAGCCGCTTTTATTTTTTTTAAGTTCTTCAGGAATGACTTTTAGTATGTCTGATTTCAATGCTTCAAGCAAATGCGTTTTTATGAATGTGTTTGAATAAATAAGTCCGACTTCCCTTTTGGGTACAGGATTGGTAAACTCTTTTATCTGATTGAGTTTCTTTCTGTCTTTTATGTATTGCAGTGCAAGATACGGCAGCAAAGTCATCCCGAATTTTTGCTCAACAAGTTTAATCAGTGTTTCAAGATTTCCACTTTCAAAAATTACCTTACTGCTTTTGTGAATCCATTCATTCTCATTGCTTTTGCAAACAGCAAGAGTCTGCTCACGTAAACAATGTCCCTCTTTCAATAGAAGAAAATCACTTACATCCAAATCATCCTGAGAAATTTTGTTTTTTCTTATTAGTTTATGATCCGGTGGAAGAAAAGCAACAAAAGGTTCATAATACAAAGTTTCAGTTATAAAATTTCCGTTGTTTGATCGGAGAGCAATTATGCCAATATCAAAATTACCTTTGTTAAGTCCATTCAACACTTCATCTGTGGTTACTTCATCAATTATCAGTTCAACTTCGGTATATTTTTTTGTAAAGCTGCTAATAAACATTGGAAGCAAATAGGAAGAGATAGTGGGAATAACTGCTACACGCAAAGCCCCGACAAACTCTCCTCTTTCAACCTGAAGAATAATCGTAAGTCTTTCCTTTTCCTTAATAATCTGTTTTGCCTGCTCCAATACTTTGCGACCGATATCTGTCGGAACAATTGGCTGCTTATCTCTTTTGAAAATTATAACTCCTAACTCTTCTTCAAGCTTATGAATCTGCATACTCAATGTTGGCTGAGTTACAAAACAATTCTTAGCCGCTTCAGAAAAACTTCCGAATCTTTCTAATGCAATAAGATATTCAAGTTGTGTCAGTGTCATTTTGATTATAAGATTATTTTATACAAATATAAAAATTATCAATTTGATTTATGAAGCATTTTGTGCAAGATTTGAAATGAAAATTTTATAATAATATTTCATTAATCATTTTAAAATTACAGGGGCGCTTTTCTGAAATTGACTTCAAATTTTATAACAACAAATGAAAGGATAAACAATGAGCAACAACGGTAATGGAAGTAAATGTCCGTTTCCACACTCAATGAACGTAAGTGCATTTGGCACTTCTGTTCAGGATTGGTGGCCTAACCGCCTTAAACTCAACATTCTTCGTCAGAATTCGGAATTATCAAATCCGATGGATAAGGATTTTAATTACCGAAAGGAATTTAAAAGTCTCGACTATGATGCACTCAAAAAAGATCTGATAGAGCTTATGACTCAATCTCAGGATTGGTGGCCTGCTGATTTTGGGCATTACGGACCTTTATTTATCAGACTTTCCTGGCATGCTGCGGGAACATACAGAATGGGTGATGGACGCGGTGGTGCTGGTGGCGGACTACAGCGTTTTGCACCAACTAACAGCTGGCCTGATAATGCAAATCTCGACAAGGCTCGTAGATTGCTTTGGCCTATCAAAATGAAGTACGGAAATAAAATTTCCTGGTCAGATCTGCTTGTGCTTGCCGGTAATGTTGCAATGGAATCAATGGGCTTTAAGACTTTTGGATTTGCAGGCGGAAGAGAAGATTATTGGGAGCCAGATGAGAGCATTTACTGGGGCTCTGAAAAAGAATGGCTTTCTGATAAAAACAGATACTCTGGTGAAAGAAATCTTGAAAATCCACTAGCTGCGGTTCAGATGGGATTGATTTATGTTAATCCAGAAGGTCCAGGTGGAAATCCCGATCCTGTTGCAGCTGCAAAAGATATTCGCGAAACTTTCGCTCGTATGGGAATGAATGACGAGGAAACTGTTGCTTTGATTGCAGGTGGACATACTTTTGGTAAAGCTCACGGACAAGGAGACCCTAAGTTAATGGGACGAGAACCAGAAGCCGCTGATATTGAGGAGCAGGGTTTAGGCTGGCATTATAATTATAAATCAGGAAAAGGTCCTGATACACTTACCGGCGGACCTGAAGTAACCTGGACAACCACTCCAACAAAATGGAGTCATGATTTCTTCAAACATTTGTTTGAGTACGAATATGAATTGACACAGAGTCCAGCTGGTGCAAAACAATGGGTTGCAAAAAATGCTCCTGAAATTATTCCTGATGCATTCGATCCAAACAAGAAACACAAGCCCACAATGCTTACAACAGATCTTTCACTAAGATTTGATCCTGTTTATGAAAAAATTTCCAGAAAGTTTTATGAGAATCCCGACTCATTTGCGGATGCTTTTGCACGTGCGTGGTTTAAACTTCTTCACAGAGATATGGGACCCAAATCAAGATATCTTGGTCCTGAAGTTCCTCAGGAAGACTTAATCTGGCAAGATCCTATACCAGCAGTAGATCATAAACTTGTTAATGAAGATGATATTAATGAGCTGAAGAAGAAAATTCTTGAAACAGGACTTTCAATTTCTGAACTTGTAACTACTGCTTGGGCATCGGCTTCAACTTATCGTAACTCAGATAAAAGAGGTGGTGCAAATGGTGCGCGCATCAGATTGGAACCACAAAAAAACTGGGAAGTAAATAATCAACCATATATTCAAAAAGTACTTTCTACACTCGAAAAAGTTCAGAAAGAATTTAATGATGGACAGAAAGATGGGAAGAAAATTTCTTTAGCTGATTTAATAGTGCTTGCCGGTTGTGCTGCAGTAGAAAAAGCAGCCGTTGATGCTGGTTATGAGATTAAAGTTCCTTTCACCCCCGGCAGAACAGATGCAACACAAGATCAAACTGATGTAGAGTCATTCAATTACCTCGAACCTATTGCTGATGGTTTCCGAAACTATGCAAAAGGCGATGCGGGAGTTTGTGCAGAACATTTATTAATTGATAAAGCTCAGTTACTTTCTCTTTCTGTACCTGAAATGACAGTGCTAATTGGTGGATTGAGAGCGTTGAAAGCTAATTATGATGGCTCTGATTATGGCGTTTTAACAGACAGACCAGGTGTGCTTACTAATGATTTTTTTGTCAATCTTTTGGATATGAGTTACGAATGGAAACCAGTCAGTGATAAGAAAGATAAGTTCGAAATCCGTGAGAGAAAATCAGGTAAAACAAAATGGAGTGCAACACGAGTAGATCTTATATTCGGACATAACTCTGAATTAAGAGCAATCTCTGAATTCTATGCTTGTCCTGATAACAAACAAAAGTTTGTCAAAGATTTTGTTGCTGCATGGAATAAAGTTATGATGCTCGATAGATTTGATTTGCTTGATTAAAAAACCATCTGATTATTTTTAATCTTTAAGCCGTGGTAGAAATATCACGGCTTTTTGTCTTTTAAGCTTAGAAAAACATAGAGATTTTTTGAAACCACAGATAACACAGATTAAAAGAAAGATGAGATATGACTATTGACTAATGACTAATAAAAAATTTAGCCACGAATTTCACGAATTATCACTAATATTTAAAAATTGAATAATGACTAAATACAATTCACTATTCTTCAAATTATACTTTTTCAATAATCATTGATATTCCCTGTCCAACACCTATACACATCGTACATAATGCCTTTTTTGCGTCTGTTCTATGTAACTGATAGACTGCGGTTGTCAATAACCTTGCACCACTCATTCCAAGTGGATGCCCTAATGCAATTGCACCACCAAGCGGATTCATTCTTTGATCATCATCTTCTAAACCTAATTGCCTGATGCAAGCAAGCGCCTGTGCAGCAAATGCTTCGTTGAGTTCAATCAAATCAATTTGATCAAGCGTGATGTTTAATCTTTCGAGTACTTTTTTCGTAGCTGGCACAGGTCCGATTCCCATAATTCTTGGAGGAACACCAGCTGTTTGAATTCCTAGTATTTTCGCTTTTGGAATAAGACTATATTTTTTTATCGCCTTCTCAGATGCAATCAAAAGAACCGCAGCTCCGTCATTTATTCCTGATGAGTTTCCAGCGGTAATAGTTCCATTTGGATTGGTTAATGGTTTCAGAGCTAATAGTTTTTCCAATGAAGTTTTTCTTGGATGTTCGTCTTTATCAACAACTGTTTGTTGTCCTTTGCCTAAGTTTATCTGAACAGGAACTATTTCTTCTGCAAGAGTGCCATCCTCTTGTGCTGCTAATGCTTTTTCCTGACTCCAAAGAGCAAACTTATCTTGATCTTCTCTACTGATATTAAACTCAGTTGCAAGATTTTCAGCTGTCTGCATCATTGAATCAGTACCGTACATTTTATCGAGTAAAGGATTTATAAAACGCCAACCCAAAGTTGTATCATACATTTTAATATTTCTAGAAAAAGGTTCTGAAGCTTTATCAATCACAAATGGAGAGCGAGACATACTTTCAACTCCGCCAGCGATGATTAAATCTGCATCTCCTGTTTTTATTGCTCTTGATGCAATTCCAACGGCTTCCATTCCGGAGCCGCAAAGCCTGTTTACAGTTACTCCCGTAATTGAATCAGAAAGACCAGCTAATAGCAATGACATTCTTGCAACATTACGATTATCTTCTCCGGCCTGATTTGCACATCCTATTATTACATCGTCAACTTCTTTCCAATTTACTGAAGGATTTCTATCAACTAAGTTTTTAATTACATTAGCTAATAAATCATCTGGCCTGATTGAGGATAAAGCTCCGCCGTATCTTCCAATAGGTGTACGGATTGCGTCACAAATAAATGCTTCTTTCATAAAATTACATTTTATTGAATTTCTATTATCTGCTGTTTTAATTCTTTAAATGCTCTTAAAAATGCTTCGCTAAGAATGTCAACTTCTTTTTGAGTAATTGCAGTTGAAAACATACAAGTACATGTATTCACTAACAAAATATTTTCTTTGTAATAAAGATAGTCGAGAAGATTTTTCAGAACTTTTTGAACTTCTTTTGATTGAAATGCTTCCCTGTAAGTTTTGGGTGGATTAGCTTTCAGATGAATTCTGAACATCGAACCAGCTCCTGTTATTGAAACAGGCACATCTGCAAGTTTAATTGATTCCTGAATTTGATTCATTGCAGTAGCTGTAAGGGAATTAAGATTTGCAACTGCTTCTTCATCAAACAATTTCATTGCGGTGTAACCTGCTGTCATCGTAATTGGGTTCGCCGAAAAAGTTCCTGAATGAGGGAAAGCTGGTTTACCAAATCTTGGGTTCATCAATTCCATAATATCAGCACTTCCTGCTAATGCTCCTACAGGAAAACCTCCACCAATAATCTTTCCGAGTGCTGTTAAATCAGGAGAGACTGGATATATTTCCTGAGCACCGCCATATCCTACTCTGAATGTAACAACTTCATCAAAGACTAAAAGAGCATTATGTTTTCTTGTCCATTTGTAAATCGCTTCGATGTATTCAGGATTTCCTTTTACCAATCCAACTCTATGTGGAACGGGATCGATTATAACACAAGCAATCTGGTCAGAATAACGATTAAGAATTGCAAGTGTTCTTTCGATTTCATTATATGGAAAAATAATTACTTCATCTAAAACAGATTTTGGAGTTCCCTTAACCAGCGGAACACTATTAGGTGAATTTATATCTCCCCAATTATCTGGATTTGCTGTTTGGCTTACTTCGGCAAAGTCGTAAGTGCCGTGATATGCCCCCTCAGCTTTAGCAATTTTGGGTTTGCCTGTAAATGCTCTTGATAATTTAATCATAGCCATCACGGCTTCAGTACCAGAGTTCATAAATCTGATTCTATCAAAACTTTTAACACGATTGCACAAGTAATCTGCATATTTAGCTTCAATCTCTGTTGCCATCGTGTAAGCTGTTCCTTTTTTCATTTGATCAATTACCGCTTCGACAATTGCAGGATGAGAATGGCCGTGAATTAAAGAAGCCATATTGTTTGCAAAATCAATTCTTCGCGTTCCATCAATATCAGTTATGTAACATCCGGACGCACTTTCTACATAATCAGGGAAGGGATCACGAAAGACAGTATTTCTACTTACTCCACCTGGCAATACTTCACAAGCTTTCTGAAAAATTTCTTTGCTTTTACTTTCTGTTAAAATCATTTTGATTTTTTCCGTTGGATTATTTTGATATGAATTTGAGTTAGATAAAATGTAGCTCTGCATCTGTAACACTAATCAAGAATTCCGAAGTTACATCAGGTGCCATTTCTTTTACGAATAATTTTTTATCAATTATCTCCATCACAGCAAAGTTTGTGTAGATTTTGTTCACAACGTTTTTGCCTGTTAATGGATATGTACATTGTTTAACAATTTTAGGCTCACCATTTTTAGTAACATGTTGAGTTATAACATAGATATTTTTAACACCTGCTACTAAATCCATTGCACCACCGACTGCAGGAATTGAATTCGGTTCTCCAGTTGACCAATTTGCTAAATCACCTTCTTGTGAGACTTGAAAAGCTCCAAGCACACAGTAATCAATATGTCCACCACGAATCATTGTAAAGCTGTCTGCGTGGTGAAAGAAACAAGCACCTGGAATTGCAGTTACGCATTTCTTCCCTGCATTGATTAATTCCGGATCTGCTTTAGCTGGTTCAGGCACAGGTCCCATTCCGAGCAATCCATTTTCTGTGTGGAAAATTATTTCTCTGCCTTCGGGGATGAAATTTGCTACTAATTCCGGAATTCCGATTCCGAGATTTACATATGAGCCGTCAGGTATATCATTTGCAATTTTTTTTGCGACAAAATTTATATCCCATCCTTT
>OGCI01000830.1_pt1 | contig 30782 bp, 30 predicted proteins | sample 1570021 | NCBI WGS metagenome assembly OGCI01 (sample SAMN06264664, study PRJEB24512) | hot springs metagenome | isolation source: Hot spring water | place: South Africa: Tshipise | collected 2015-06-21 | reverse complement strand
ACTAGATTGCTAGCAACGTAATCGGTAGCAATTGCAAAAACATAATCTAAATAAACATCTCTACCTGTAAGTTTGGTATATTGCTGGGTGATACTTAGAAATATGTCGAAAGGTAAACTAAAAGCTAGATTAGCAAAATCTAAATGATAATGTCCAATTTTTATATCGTCAAAATCGATTACTCCGTTCAAATTTTTGGTCTCACATTCTAGAATAATATTTTTGATATGTAAATCGTTGTGTAAAAGTACTGGCAAATACTTTTGACTAAGACTAAGATGTTGAACAGCTATTTTTGCTTGAGACTCTACAAAAGCTTTAAGTTGAGCGTCTAAATTAAGTTTCAAAAACTTTTTCGTTTCGGTTTTTATATCCTCAATTTCCTTTTGGTAATCAAATGTTGGTACCCCAATATCCATTAATTCTTTCAGGTTTATTGCTGAATGTAATTGATTTAAAAAATTTGCTAAGTCGTAAGATATTCTTTGTTTTTCGGTATTTGTAAAGTTTACAAAATCAAATTTAGTGTAACTACAAGCTAAAATAGCTGGATAAATAGAATAACAATAAGTTGGGTTAATGTAATGAATGGTCGGTAATTTATAGCTAATCTTAGGGCTGAGTTTTTGTAAGACTTGTTTTTGGATTTTTATAAATGGATTTATCTGTTTAGGAAATCTAACTATAAGACTATTGTTAACCAGAAAGACATAATTTCGCCATCCTTCGGGAATCTTTTTAATCGTTTTAATTTGTAGATCCGGAAAGTCAGATTTAAGTATTTTTTTGATATTTTGTGGTGTCATTTTTAATTATAGTATGGGGATATTCAAGCTCGGTTTAGACATACTTTAATCGCTACTAATCGCTATAATTTACAAACTCTTGCACAAGTTCTTGCCAAACTGTTTTTTCATCCCACTCGATTATACCGTGTGGTTGAGTTAAACCTTGTTCAGAGCCAACACCAGTAGAAACGATTAGAACTTTTTGATTTGCTAGAGTGCTGGCTATTTCCAGAGCTTTTTGCATTGCCAGCCTACGATTTACTATCTTAAAGAATTTTTTACCTTCCTCTTTTTTAAGGCAATTTTGAGCCAACAAATCAAGAATTTCGTGAGGACTATCTCGCTCATCATAATTATCTGTAGTAATGACTGTAAAGTCTGTTTTTTTGAAACTAAGTTGCCCCATAATTGGCTTTTTCCAATCATCTCTACCAGCCCCATCAGCTGATAAAACATGAATTACTTTCTCAAAGAATCCTTGCTTTTTCCAATTTTCAATAGTCTGCAAGAGTTGTTTCATACTCTCTGGTTCATGGGCATAATCAACCAAAATAGACAGATCTTTGATATTTTTTACAGTTTGATGTTGGATTACAAAATCCATTCTACCCGGAACCGTTTGCAAATTTTTGATATTAGGCAACAGTTCAGAAACTGAAACACCACCAACCAAGCTGGCTGCATAAATCGCAAATAGAGTATTTGCTATATCAAAATCACCTATTAACTGAGTGTCAAAAATTTTATTTTGAATTTGAACTTGTTTAAAAATACCCGTTTTAGATGGAATGATACGATAATCCTTAGAGCTTATCAACTTTTTACGATTTGAGTCTTTGTGCTTAACATTTTGCCACATAAAATCGGTTTCCCAGTCATCTTCGTTACCTATAAAATAACCTTCTTTTTTTAAGTTTTTAAACAAAATAGCTTTGGCTTTGCGATAATTTTCCCAACCTCCATGGGCCTCGAGATGCTCGGGATAAAGATTTAGAAAAACAGCCACATCAAAACCCCCAATTCCAAAATGCCTATTTTGCTCTAAACCCTGACTAGTCATCTCGATGACAGCCACTTTGCATCCATTATCTACCATCTCTTTAAGATATTTATGCATCAAAACTCCGTCTAACGAACTCATTTTATACTTGTTTAGAAACTCTTGTTGTCCAGTGTTAATTACAGAACTGCTAATATAGCCTGTTTTCACACTAACCATATTCAAAATTCTACCACAAAATACTGTGGTTGTAGTTTTACCCTTAGTCCCTGTAATACCAATTACTTTTAGCTTTTTAGCTGGAAAACCGTAGTAAATAGCCCCTAAATAAGTTCTAATTCCATGATAAAAAGGCCTGATAGTTCTAGTTACTTTGGTTCCTATGATTTTTTTGATTAACTGCGTTATTTTTTTCATATTTACTAGAAAACTTACAATAATACATTTCTGTCAACTTTTGTCTATGGGTTTTTATTTTAGAGCTGATATTTAAGAATTATCATAATTAACAAACAACATTAATTAAAATAACTTAGAAGAATGACTTATTCTTTATTGAAAGACTTGATATAGGACAGAAGAAGAGGAAGAAATTTAAAAAATTTAAATCAATATTTACCTATCTACCAACTATGGTATTTGAATCTATCATTGGAATATGTTTAGATGTTTTACGAATTTATCAAATAATAAAATAAATAGAAAATAATGATTAAAAATTTTTATTATTTTTTGTCTCATCTACATTGTGTTTGGTGATTATTACAAGTAGTATAATATCTGTTTTTACTCAACAGAGTTAGTTTAATACTAATTCATATAAGATTCATATAAGTGTATATAAAAGTAATTGTAATAATTCTTCAATTCAAACTGCTATAACTAGTCGAATTGATTCTATTATTAATAATAGATGTATTCAAAATGAAAATTTTTTCTGGTTGTTTTTAAGCTTGTGCTATTTTGGCTGAAAGGTGCGACAGATAATTTTGATTATAATAACCACATTCCTGTGGTAAAGATATAAAATTCAACTCTACAGAAGTAAAAATATGTGTTTGCAATCCAGAAAAAACCAATTAAAGATAGTTTTTGCAAGTTACACCGGGTATCTGTGAGGAATTAAATTTAATTGTGAGATCTAAAAGTAGACCCTAGGATAAAAAATAATATGGTTCTTTTAAATTTTAAATAGTTGTTATAATCTCCTTTCCTTAAAGGAAGATCAACAAATATCTTTTTGTGTTCATGATGTTGCTTGGGTATTGTTAACATTAAGGATTTTATCTGCCCCAATAAGTTTTACATTCGTGGCATTAAATAACTTACTAAATCAGGGGTCAAGCTGGTATAGAAATTTCATTTAGAGCGAAACTACGAGATATTTTAATAAATAAGTTTATTTTTTATAGATTTACCGAGGGTAAATAGTTTTAACTATAAACCCTTTTTTAAAGTTTTTGATTTTAAATATCTCAAGAAGTTGTATATTCCTTCTGTAAAATTTCTAAATCCTTTATTTAACACATACTAATCTCATTTAATTTGACATGAGAGCTTCTTTTAACTATACTACAAATTGACAGTTTAATAAGTTAGATCTTATCCTAATAACCACTGTTTTTTATGTGTAAAATTAGTTATTTTCTTAGTAATTGTACAATGGTTGTGTTTTTGTCATCTTCTATTTTTGCTAGTTTGCCAGCTTTTAGTCAATCCGAGTTAGAAAATACCCAAATTATTGCTACTAACGAAGAAATAAATAATACTTCTGAATCAGAAATTACTCAAGAACCAAACCTTATTTCTATCCAATCGATTGAGCAGATTCAAACTGAAAATACACCCGAAGAGAGTGTGAATGCCGCGTCAGAAAATTGGCTTCAAAACGAAAAGAGTCCAACTAATCAAAGTGATCTAGGTCATTCAGAAAAACAAGATAATAATCCTAGAGAAAAACAAAAACTAAATTTGCGAATTATCGAGCAAGATACCCGAAGAACTTTTGAAAATATCAGACTTCACGAAACTTACAAATATCCCTTAAACCAAGATGTACAAATCACTTTTACCAAATTTGACCCAAATCAACTCAACCCTAGTTTTAGTTTTGATACCAAAGAGGTGTGGGTAGAGGGCCAACTTGCTACTGGTTACGAAATCAAATCTAATATGACTAATGGTAACTTTGAATACACTTTAAGGTTGCCAAATCCCACCAATTCCACTGCAGCCAAAGTTAAATACAGTGAAGATCAGGGACAAAACTTTAAGGAAATTATAGAAAAAACTGTAGGCACCGAATTTATTGAACTAAAAAACCTAGACCACTTCACTATTTTTGTGGTGGTACCAGATGATATTAAACCACATAATTGGACTTCTATCGGCTCATCCACTCTTTCCGGGTGGCGGATGGTAGGGTTGGGAAATGCCTCCACTGTTTTAGCCAAAGTAAGTGATTATGGTGTGTCTGAAAATTTTGGACCTCATAGTATTAGAACTACAAGAATAGGTGGTTCTGGCATAAACCGATCGTTTCTAGGTTATTATGAACCTAGTCGAACATTAAATTCTATAGAGCAAATAAAATGGAATCAATATACAGTTCGAGGTAACGACTCTTATTTGAATATTTTTTTAGTGAATCCTACGTTTACACAGACTGCAACTGTTGTGTATCAACCACCTCAACCTGTTGGAGTTTGGTCTGAGAAAGTTTTTGATTCTAATACTAATTCTAACTTGTCGATAAGAGTAGGAAGTAGTTCGCCCACTAATGTAACATATTCAGGATTGATGTCTAACTATGGAAATTGGTTGATTGTGAATCATTTAACTAATTTAAATTTCATAGGGGGTATAGTACTAGTTTCAGGTTCTTCCTCACCAAGAACACCTCAAGAACATTTTTTTGATGGGGTGACCATTAAATTTATTGGAGAGAATCCTTTATATTTTGACTTTGAAAATCGAATTCCACCTGAGCCTGTGCAAATTAATTTTGGTTATAACACCCTTCATAATTCTTCAAGTGACCCACAATGTGGAGTTACAGCAAGCGATATTTCAGTAAGTGACATTGCCTCCAAACAAATCATCAAGTGGTCTAAAGTTCCGGGTGCTGTGAGGTATCAAATACAGAGTTATAAATTAGATACTACTACTAATACTTGGCAAAAATATGGATCTCCATATAATCCTGCTATAGTTGCTGCTGGTGATCCAAATATTTCTTTTAATGATTCCTCTGATCCGATTGTCTATAGTACGTATGTGATTGATGAAGGAGTTTACACTTACCTTATTCAAGCTTTTGCTGCTGATGGACACTTGGTTGGTCAATCTACATACATTAATGAAATTACTGGTGCAGCTCCAGGTAGTGCTTGTGTTTTTATCGTGGATAGAAAAGCTTATATTTATTGGTATAAAGTGCAAAAAGATGATATTTTTTCGGCCGAGAATTTGTTAGCAGGTAATATGCAACCTGCAGACTATCCAGGCAGACTACAGATTTTTGACTCATCAAACAATCTTGTAGGGACAATAGACAATACCGATCCTAATTGTGATACTGTTCAAGTTTTTAATGGTACTTCTGATTGCCACAAAACTAATGGTTTAGCGGTCGAACCGGGTTTATATTCAGTAAGAGAAATAAATGTACCTGCTGGTTATGAATTTTCTTGGGCAAGGTGTATGTCAGATCCTCGTAATACTAACGGTGCTGTGGCAGTATGGGGACCTGATGCTGAAGTTGTAGGAGCAAATAGTGTATATACTAACGGTAGTTTTGGACAAACCAATTTTAATATACAAGCTGGTCAAAAAGTGCATTGTGTTATACATAATAAAAAAATTCAATATCCTTCATACTCCGAACGGAGAGGTACTATTCAAATAACTAAAAAAGATGATGGTAATCAAAATTTATCAAATTGGCAGTTTCAAATCAAAAGAGTGGGTGGGTCTATCGAGAGTTTGAATGTGTCAAATAGACAAGGTTCTTCTACCCCAGATTTGCCTGCTGGAAATTATAAAATTACTGTGAGTGGAACATACAATTATGGACCGAATATCGTTGCTGATGCTGGTTATAGTTTGAGGGACAATTCAGAGTTCAATTCACCAACATGGTGGCCAAGTTATTTGGTTGTAAATTATGGTACTCAAAAATGGTTAAATGCATATAATTGGATGATTATTGATCATACAGCTCATCAAGGTCTATCTACGACTGTACAACCTTTTTACGATCAGGGGATTGATTTAAGTTTGAGAATAAACGATGTGTGTGCTGTTCCCAGTGCTCCTGCTAATTGTACATCTAGCAATAAAACTTCTGGTTTGATTTATTGGGGAGAATTTAATCCATCTCATGAATATACAATCAACTACCAACATACTGGTGGTCCAATTACTTTTAGTATTCGTGACAACGCCTATAGTGACAATAGTTCAGGGAACATAAAAATCACCATAGAGACTATAAATGAATTTGAGATTACTGACACAAATGGTATAGCAACATTTACCGTTCCAGTTGGTACATACACCTTATCCGAAATAATGCAAGAAGGATGGGAGCTAAGTTCTATAACAGGGTGCACCCAGACAGGAGAAATGGCTTCTTGTACTGTTACCGTAACAGAGCATGAAACTACTAAAGTTACTTTTGTTAATAAGAAACAAGATATTGGTGATGAAGGTTCTGGTGATGAAAGCTCAGGAAATAGTTCAGGAAATGATAAAAATAACGGTGGTAGCGGAAGTTCTGGTAACCAAAATACTGGCAATGGAAGTAATAATACCCAAAGTTTAAGTAGTGGAAATACCGTAAATACTAACTTCGTTTTAAGTAATACTGAAAATGACTATGAGAATGACGATTCAGATAGTTCACAAGCATCTGTAGAAGTTGATACCAAACTACCATTAGCAGAAATAGATGAGTCTATACTACCAATAGTATTGGGTAAACAAGAAGTTGTTGAAGATATTGGTAGATGTGAAGAAAACAACTTCCCATGGTGGCTGGTTCTGTTGCTAATTTTATCAGCTACTTCTTCCATGGTATACTTGGTAATGGATAATAAACAACAGCTCAAAAAAAGAGATGAGCAGGATGAGTGATTTTAGAAAAATCTTTAATTTTTAACTTTTTGTAGTATGCAACTCTTCAAAATTTTAATCATGATAATGTCAGTAGTTTTTGTAATTATCGCCGCTTGGTTATATTTTAGTCGTGATTTTACTTGTGAAAATCAACCTTGGTGGATTGTGCTTGTTTTAGGTTTACTTAATATAGCTCTAACGATTATTTTATTCACTCGCAGGCAGAACCTAGAAGAAAATCGTCGGCAACGTGGGTTATAGCAAATATCTTATTTAGATTTTTTAAAAAATGGCTATAATCGTAGTTGTATGTCTCATATTGAGACGGTGGGGTTACTTAGGTATATGTTCTATTGGATCTGCTACTACTTTTTTAGCTTGGGTTTTGTAGAACTGGCTTTTGATACTCACTAAATCTATAGATCTTCCTTGATCAAGGGTTTTTCACAGTATATAGCATCCTTTTTGATGATTTTGCCATCATTTTGGCTACACCGACACTTTACTTTCAAAGACAAAAATCATCGTCCCAAAAGTATTAGCAAAAACATTTTCAAGGTTTATTTTGTTTATATGTTGCCACTTCTAATTGCTTCATTATATACATTTTTAGCGTTTCAATTTGTTATTTTTATAACCAATTTTAATCTAAATCTTACAGAAACATCCAACCTGCCGCTTGGCAAGTAGGAGTTGTGATTTACTGGGCTGTTAGTTGGTTTTGTTTGTAACTACCTTGGTTAAAGACTGTGGATTTATGAAAGGTGATGAGTCTATTCCAGACTTTTAAAAAACTTGATATATTTAAATTTACTCTGTGGTAAAGTTCGACCTAAAAGTTTAGATAGATAAATAATCAATTAATTTGAAATTTTTTGACAAAAACTATTAGTTTATTCATATTTTTCATTAAGGAATTTTTAATTTATCTTTATGAAATTTAAAATTAAAACAAAGTTTTATCTTTTTCTTCATTGTCTTTTTCTTTTTTTGTTTTTATTTAGCTTAACTATCAACTTGATCTTGGTTCAGGCTAACTGGAGAACTAAATATGACCAACAAAAACAAGAAATTAATAGTCAGATGGACAGAGTTCGTTCTGAACTTGATACCACAAAACAAAAAATGGCTGATCTTAGGTCCATTAAGTCTTCTCTTAAAGAACAGATAGCTCAGGTGAAGCTGGAAATTAAAAGTTTAGAGCAATTAGCAGCCGAAATAGAGCTAGCTATTGACCAAATTAACTCTCAGATAATAGTTAAAGAGGAAGAACTCGACAATTTGGAAGATCAAATGAGGCGACTTTTAAGGGAGATCCAAATACAACAAAAAATTAGTCCGATCGAGTTGGTTTTAACTAGCCAAAGCTTGGGTGAAGCAATCAGCAGAGTTTATAACCTATCTGCACTTCAGGTGAGAGTTGGCGAAATCAAGCAAGAAGTGATGATAACCAAAAACGAGCTAGAAAAAAATAAAGCAAAGTTAGAAGAAAGTAAAAAAGCCTTGGAAGAAAGCAAAGCTTTAGCAGATAGCAAAAAAAGTGGGTTAGAAGCACTATTGATACAGACTGAAGGAGAAGAATCTAAGTATCAGGAATGGCTTAGGGCTTTACGGGATCAAGAGAGACAACTAAAGGCTAGAGAGGCTGAAATTCAAAAAGAAATGGAAGCAGAAGAAAAAATAAGAAACACCCCACCACCTGTAACAGGTGGTACTCCTCCGGCCAACCCTCCAGCACCGGGTAATTGTTGGTTTGAGGATGGTGGAAGCATCAGTGCTAATTTAATTAAACCCACTCAAGGTGCTATTACCGGAACTTTTGGTTGTCCACCTAGTTTGTATCTTGCTGGATTACCTCATGATGGTATAGATATAGCTAACTCAGTGGGCACCCCAATTTATGCAGCAGCTAGTGGGGTTATTGAGCGAAAAGGTTTTGAGCCTGGTGGTTACGGGTATTTCGTAATAATTAAGCATAATATAAATGGGGAAAGATTTTATTCTCTGTATGCCCACCTATCGGAACCTAGCAACAGATCTGTAGGCGAAGTTGTTAGTCAAGGAGATGTGATTGGCAGCATGGGTAACACTGGCTGGACCACAGGTCCACATCTTCATTTTAGCCTACTTTCTTCAACATATGAGACTACTGGAAGCGCCGGCTGTGCATGGGGTGCTTCTAAGTGTTATAATCCTGCTAGATTTATTAGATTTTGAGATATTTTTACTTGAGTAGTTTATAAACAAAATTGTTATTCATATTTTGTATTATAATTTTGTATTATATGTATTATAAGGAATGATGTCTTTTAATTTTAAGCTCGATGTTAGAAAACCAAATTTTAGACTACAGAAAGAAACCAAACAGAGACTCACTCCACAAAATTTATCACTTATTTTTGTCATTTTAGCTTTGGTTCTGTCCTCTATAATCACATACCCTTTGATGAAAGTTTTTTCTGGAGAGGAGGGTTGGGTGTTAAATCAAGGTATCGTGTTCTTTACCTTAGGTCCTGTACAAGTACCTTTTTTGGGTTTTATTAATATTGGAGAAGTTGGACTAAGATTCTATGCTTTGATGGTTCTAATTGGTATTTTATTTGGCTATTTTTTAGCTATTTATTTAGCAAATAGAACAAAATTATCCACCGGAGTTATAGATACTATATTCTTAGGTTTACTAATTTTTGGTTTAGGTGGAGCGAGAATAGTTTATGTTTTGTTTAATCTAGAATTTTTTTCAGAAAACTGGATAGAGATAATTAATCTTCGAACGGGCGGTATGTCTTTTTTTGGGGCCGCTTTGTTTGGGGGTTTGTATGTTTTGTGGTATGCTTACAAGCACAGATTTAATCCGTTTGAATTGTTAGACATAATTGCTCCGTCTGTACTTTTAGGTCAGGTAATTGGTAGGTGGGGTAATTTTTTTAATTACGAAAGCTATGGTCCTCCAACAAACCTATTTTGGGGCATGTTTGTACCAGAACCAGCTAGACTGGCTAACAAATATGAACATAACCTAAATGCTGAATTTTTTCATCCAACTTTTTTGTACGAAAGTTTGCTTAATTTTGGGTTATTGATCTATTTATTATGGAACTATGACAAACTAACTAAAAATAAATCTGGTTTTATATTTGCTTATTATGCTATTGGTTATGGGACGATTCGCTTTTTTCTAGAATTTTTAAGATTGGATGCTTTAACTCTTGCTTTACCTCACTTTTTACATTTTAGCCCAGTTAGTGGAGTTGTTTTTGACAAAATTTTAGTCAGTCAAGTGTTTGCATTTGTATTTGTTGTCATTGGATTTTGGGTAATTTTAAAAAGGAAAAAGGTTCTATTTTTAAACAAATCAATGAAAGAAATAAAGACTTAAGTATAAATATCTGTAGTTTATTGCTATAGATATTGGGAGTATAATTTGTTTACAAAACTTATTATTAAAGTTTGGTGTTTTTGTGGGTAGATGAATTAGATTGATTAAAAAATGTATGGAGGAATTTTCTTTTTAACTAAAACTATGCTTAAAACTCAATTTTTATATTACTTACTTTTTAGTAAGTGATATTTAGTTTTTATTAAAGTTTAAAAAAAAAGTTTAAGACTAGTACTTTTATTGTGATATTGTCAAAACTGAATATTTTCCTAATTCTGTTACCATGAAAATTGTGTTAAATAATATTCGTTCTGGCTGGAATGTAGGAGCAATCATGAGGACTTGTGATGCAATAGGTGCTGATTTGGTATTAGTTGGATACACCCCACGACCTGTAGGTTCGACCTTAAAAATAATTCAAAAAACAGCTATAGGCGCCGAAAAAACAGTTTCTTGGAACCATTTTACTTGTTGGCAAGAAGTTTTGGAAAACTTTCAAAATTACACACAAATAGGTATAGAAATTAGTAAAAGCAGTCAAAATATTTTTAATTTTCTTAAGCTAAGTAAAATTTATACTACCGAAAAAAAAGGTTTTAACCAAGATTATCAATTGCAGTCTAATTTTTCAACAAAAGGCACAACAAAAATACACACAATCTATCTTGATAAAACCCTTCTTTGGTTTGGGAATGAAATACACGGTTTGGAACCTAGTTTGTGCAAACAATTAGATTTTGAGTTGCACCTTCCTATGTATGGATCTAAAGAAAGTTTGAATGTGGCTAGTACGGTTTGTGCGGTTGGTTATTTATTATTGAGCAGGGTAATTGAATAATACACTATAAAATAAAAACAACAATTATATGTTCAGATTAAATTGTTTAAATAAAAATAATTTTACAAAACTTAAGCTAAATTACTTGTGGATAAAATAGTTATACACAACAACTTGTTTATGTTTTTTTATATACTTATTAAAAGATTTATAAAATACCTTTTTTCTTTTATTTAAAGGCTTTTTTAACTAGCAAAACAACTTTTTATTGACAGATAAATTTTTATTTTACACAATATACTCGAGATTTGAGGTTAGTCTTTTTCAAAGAGTTTCCTCGAAATCTTATTTTACAGTCGGTTTCAGAGCTTACCTCACTAGTATAGTTAATTTGACTTTTAGTCACATTAGCTATTTACCTTTTCTCTAAAATCTAGTCGTATGGAATCCTACCTAACTACGACTAAAAATAAATAAAAATAAATATAAAAATAAAACTTTTTAAGCTTTTTTACTTTTACAAAAAAACAAAAAACAAAAATAAAAAAGAGGGAAAGGGTAAATAAAGAGGGTAGGCTCAAAAGTACAAGGCATCTAATCTCAAGGTTTTGGTTTTAAGCTGTTATGGGGGATATAGATGCCTTTTATTTTTGCCTTGTTTTCTTGAAACAAAAGATTTTTATATTTTTGAGATACGAATGTCAGTTACGATTTTATTCTTCTAAAAAGTATTGTGCAAAGAGACTCTTTTTTACTAAAATTTTACTAAAAATTCCTAATAATTCCTAATAAAAATTTTTAAGGCTATTCGATACATATAAATTTACTTGTATTATTGGTTTAATCTTTCACATTAATTTGAATTTTTATATTTACAACTCACTGCCTTTTATTACAGCAGAGAATTTTCTAATACTGCTTTGTGCTTTAGAATGTTTTTCTGGAGATCAAAGTGTTTTTTAACTACTTCTTGTAAAGCTTTTTTGTATTTAACATCCTGATACTCATCTATATTGCCAATAAAAAAATTTAATTTTTCTATAAATTCTGATGGGTTATATAAATCAAACATTAGAGATTGTTCTAATTTAGGACTAACTGACTTAATCTCTAAAAAAGTATCAATATTACTAGATAAAACAGGAATTCCAAAAGACCAGCTTTCAACCATGCTTATACCGAAACTTTCTTCTTTGCTTGGGAAAATAGATAAATCGATATTACTATAAAAATCTTTTTTATTAGTAACATAACCAAGCCAGAAAATTTTGAAATTAGGACTACTTACATATCTTTTCTGTAATTGTTCTTTTAGATTACCTTCACCTCCGATATATAGTTCAATAGGAAGTTTTACCTGACCACTCTTTTCTGTTAAAATTTGCAGAATTTCTCGTAGTCCTTTTCTAGAATCAATTCTACCGAGATAGCCTATTTTTAATTTACTTCTATCACTTTTAGTTTTTTCATTAAAATTTATTTTTTGAGGTATGATGACACCATTACTTATCACCACAGGTTTAGCTGGTTTAATACCTGGGTTTACAAAACTACTAAGACTAGATTTAGAATTAAAAATAACTGGGTATTTTTGCCAAAAATATTTTAAAACAAAAAATAATGGACTTCTAGTAATAACTTTACTACAGTTTCTGTGTACCATAAAAACTACTTTTTTTGGACAAAATACCTCTATCCAAATTAGCATGAAAGATATGTCTGTGTAAGGGGGTAAGTGCATCCAAATAATATCACTATTTTTGATTATTTTATAGTTTTTTATAAAACTTTTTAAAGATAATAAAAATGATATAGGAAATAGTAAAATATTTCTGATTGTAACTGGTTCGAAGCCGTGGTTTGCTTTAATAGTTGGCTGTTTGTTATCTGTAAAAATTTGGCGCCAAGAATCAGTCGAACCAATTAAAAGGTGTTTGTATTCTGGAGAATTTATAATAAAATTATTAATGAAATATTCTGTACCTCCAAATTGTGATGTTGTCAGAGAATGTAAGTACAAAATCGTTTTAGGCATGTTAGTTTTTAGTTTCAAACTATTTATCAATGTTTCCATTTCTCCCTAGTTCTTTTTGCGCTCTCAAAACTTCTATAATAAATTGTTTCATTTTTAACGGATCTTTTTTGCCAGCTGTAGATTCAATACCACTAGACAAATCTACCCCAAATGGTTTGTAGGTAAGTATTTTTTGATAAATATTCTGTGGGTTCAAACCTCCAGCTAAAATAATCGGAATGTTTGTTTGGGACATTCTCTTGTAAGAATTTAGTCTTTTTTCAGGGTCATAATTAGCAAAATTTTCTTTGGGAAGATCAAAGATAACCTTATCTATACATATTTTATATTTTTGAAAGTTGTCTATATTATTAGAATTATTTAAAATGTTGAAAGCTTTCCAAACCTCTATTTTTCCTTTAAAAATTAAGCACATTTCGGGAGTTTCTTGCCCGTGGAATTGAATTATATCAAATACCCCACTATTTACAATCTCTTTTAACATCTTCGGATCAGCATCAACTACTACGGCCACTGTTTTCTTGTTAGACTCTGTTTTTACAATTTCTGCTAGTCTTACACCCTCTTTTAAACTGATAAGTCTTTTACTAGATCTGGCTGCGACAATGAAACCAAGGTAATCTATCGGCATTTCTATCGCTTCTAAAACGTCAGTTTGGTTTGTAAAACCACAAAACTTAATTTTCATTGTGTGCAGCTTTTTTTATAATCATATGGTCATGGTGCACGATAGAGGATTCGAACCTCTGACCCCTTCCACGTCAAGGAAGTGCTCTACCGCTGAGCTAATCGTGCAGTAAATTGTGCAGATACGATTACTAGCAAGATAATAATTACATAATTTGTCAAATTTTGTAATACTAGTTTTTAAGGAGTATCGCGACAGAATTTTAAATTCTGATTCTAATTTATAAAGTAGTTGTTCTAGATTAGTAAAAAGGACTTTGTGACGACAAAATTTGCTGATTATTTTTTGTTATGGTTGTTTAGTTGACTTTCTATAAAGCTAAAACTTTTTAGATTAGGTCGGAAAGTTTAGATTTAAAACTAAGAACCAAGATAGTGCATAATATAAAATAAAGAATTCAATTTTTCAAAAAGATTTCTAGTACTTTGTTAGAGTTTTTAACTTAAATTTTTTAAATAAGGTGTTCAAAATACTATTAATAAGGAATTTTATAGTATGTAATATACTGATTTATAATGCATGCGGGTGATTTTAAGAGATATTTAAACGATAAAACAATCTTAAGGTATGATATAGATACAAAAAAAGCTGCCAAGAGGCAGCAGAGATAGAAAACGAAATGTTATTTACTGTACAGAATTCTTGAGCGTTTTTCCTGCTTTAAAGCTAACGGTTACAGACTCAGGAATTTGAATTTTTTCACGAGTCTGGGGGTTTACACCTTGGCGAGATTGTCTGACAGTTTTTTTAAAGGTTCCAAAACCAGTAATGGTAATTTCATTACCCTTTTTAAGGTTTTTGGTAACTATATCAACAAAAGATTTTAAAAAGTTTTCAGCCTGAGTCTTGGATACACCCAAAGATGTAGCAATTTCTTGCACTAAGCCTGTTTTGGTTACTTTAGTTTTTTTAGACATATGCTTAATAAAAAATAACTTGCTAAAAATAAGTGCCTGAAGGGCGACTTGGGAATCTTTGGAAAATTTTTTTGTTTTTGACAAGAGCAAAATGCCTAAAACAGCTTAAAATAAGTAGCAATATCAAGATACATTGATAATAAGTATGTTAACAGACGTTGTGTTATTACAACAAACAAACAGGAAAGATCGGTAGAGATAGCCGAAAAGTGACTCTAGTTAAATAACTTCGAATGCATAGTCTATCGGTTTATGATTTGACACAAAGTAGACAGATCAGTGTTAGAAAAAATTTCGTCAAACTGTTTTTGAGTGCATATAATTTTTTTCAAACTGTCCATTTTGCAAGCTACGGAACGAATTTTGGGATTTTTACTAATATCTAGTTCAGTCAATAAATTATTTTCACAATTTATAGCTTCCAAATTTGGATTTTGAGACAAGTCAAGATATATCAGTTCATTTTCTTGACACTCTAATTCTTCTAAATCTGGATTATTGTGCAAATCTAATTCAGTCAGGAAGTTATTGTTACACCACAATTTTTTTAATTTATAATTTTGTTTAAGATTAAGTTGATTTAGTTGGTTAAACTCACAAGACAGTCTTTCTAAATTTGGGTTTTGGGATAAATCTATCTGGCTAATTTTATTATTAGCAAATCTTAATTTTACTAAATTTAAGTTACATGAGACATCAATTTCAGTTAGGTGATTTTCGTGAACCCATAGTTCCTTTAACTTAAGGTTTTTAGAAACATCAAGTTTACTTAAATTATTGCGGTGACAATATAAAATTTCTAAATCTAGATTACGGCTGACATCTAAATTCTTAATAAAATTGTGAAAACAAGCTAGTGATTGTAGTTTGGAGTTTTGAGAAGTGTCTAAAAAGGTCAATTGATTGCTAAAACAGTACAATAATTCAAGTTCCAAATTTTTACTGATATCTAATTCTGTGAGGTAATTTTCATGACAATACAGTTTTTTTAGTCTAGGGTTATAACTAACATCCAAACTGGTTAGTTGATTGTAGTTGACCCATAATTCTTCCAAAAGTGGGTTATTTTGTAGGTTTAAGGTTGTTAGATAATTATAATCAGCCCAAATTTGTTTTAGATTTGGGTTTTGTGAGATATCAAGCTCGGTAAGCATAGCTTCGCCGATTCCTAATCTTTCTAATTTGGTTAAACCAGCTAGACTAAGAGGTCCTCCTGGGTGTAAACCATCTCCTAAATCTATAGCCACAAATTCTCCATCAATAATTTCTGGTGGACAAGCAACCCAGTCATGACTCAAAATCTTTGCAATAGCCCGATCCGGTGGCAAATCAGACTGTTGACTAAAGGATTGTACCCAAGAATTTTGTAGAAGTTTTTGAATAAAAGATAATTGTTGGTTGTTATGATTATCTAAAATCAACGAGTTTTGACCCATTGTAAGTTACAGATTATGAGTTCGATTTATATTTTTCCAGAAATGTTTTGTCAAACAACAGCCATAAACATCTGAAGTGTTTTTATTTCTGGATTACTTTTTAAAGTAAAGCTTCAATAATATCAATAATAATGCGTATTTATTCTTAATTTATTACTAGTTCGTGAATAATTGTTTTAACAAATAGGATACTAGTTTTACTTTATAGTACATTTTTTCTGCAAGAGTTTTGTTGATTTGACATTGCTAAAAAATTCTAGACATTATATCGTTTTATGAGTTATAAGTTAAAAAGACTAAATACTATGTTTACTATATTTTAATTTTATGACTTTTTATAGTTTGACTAACCCTTCTATTCAAGTAAATTTCGAAACTGCTTTAATAGAGGGCTTGGCTTCTGATGGTGGTTTATTTTATCCTAGTTTTATTCCTATTTTTTCTTCAGTTGAAATTAGACAACTGATAGGTTTAACTTTACCTGAAATTGGTTTTCTGGTTTTGCAAAAATGGTTTTCGGACGATATTGAAGCTACTGATCTTAGAAAGATTGCTTTTAATTCTCTTAATTTTAACATTCCATTAGTATCTGTTGGAAACAAATACATTTTAGAAATTTTTCACGGTCCAACGATGGCTTTTAAAGATGTTGCTGCTAGAGTTTTGGCTAATTTGACCAGTCATTTTGCCCAAAAACAAAACAAAAAAATTAGAATTTTAGTGGCCACTAGTGGCGACACTGGGGGTGCGGTGGCTCATGGTTTTGCAAACGTACCCAATATTGAGGTTTATGTACTTTTTCCAAAAGGAAAAGTGAGCAAGCTTCAGGAAAAACAACTAACTAGTGTGGCAGATAATATCTTTCCTGTAGAAGTAGATGGTTTTTTTGACGACTGCCAAACTATGGTAAAACAAGCTTTTAAAGATCCAGATTTGAAAAATTTAAATTTAACCTCGGCGAATTCAATTAATATTGGCAGACTGATTCCTCAAATAATTTATCATTTTTGGGTATGGTCGCAATTACCAGATAAAAAGCTGCAAATTGTGATACCTTCTGGTAATTTTGGTAATTTAGCGGCAGGTTTGTTTGCTATGAAAATGGGGATGCCAGTTACCGATTTTGTAGCTGGAGTTAATGCCAATGACACCGTGTTTAGGTTTTTACAAACTGGCAAATACGAGCCAAAACCAACAATTTCCACTTTATCCAATGCTATGGACATCTCTAATCCAAGTAATTTTGTAAGGATCTTGAAAATGTTTGAAAACAATCTAGAATTACTTAAAAAGCATTTACAAGTATCTACAGTTAGTGATCGGGAAACTATAGACACTATAATACGAGTTTATGAAAAACATAATTATTTAATGTGCCCACATACTGCAGTCGGTTGGAAAGCAGCTGAAGCTTATGAAAATTCAGATTATGTTCAGGTAATTTATGGTACAGCTTCACCGGTTAAGTTTGCTCACGAGATTTATAATGCCACAAAAATATTTGTCGATGACACCCAAATTATACAACAATTAGAGTCTACTCCTGCTCGAAAAATACAGATAAAAGCAGAATACTCAGAACTCAAAAAAATTTTGGCTTGATGATTACAATATCACAAGTACTAAATCAAAAAACACCATTACATTATGTTTTTCATAGATATTCTGACAGTTTTACAGATTATAAAGATTTACCCAGAGAAATAAAAAAATAAATTTAAAGTAAAAGTTTGGTTCATTTGTTGCCTGGCATTTAGAGTCATCAGAAAGTTTAGTCAAACATGACCATTCTAATTTTTCTGAATTTGCTAGCAAAATAATAGAAAAAGAAGCGACAATAGAAAGAATGATTGTTTTTGGTTTAGTATGGGCTCTTTTTTAGTTTTAGAAGTTTTATAGAGTCCAAAAGTTCTCGGGACCATAGTATTTCAACTTTTTGTTCTTAATTTTTCTTTTGGTTTGTCTCTAATACATATTCAATTAGAGTTAAAGTATTTTTATAAAAAACAAGTACCACCAGAATAAAAACTTTGACAGGCAGATGACGTTAGGTATGATAGGGTACTTTCAAAGATATTGTCTGTAATACAATCAAAGATCAAGAATTTGAGTAAACTTAAAATCTTCAAATCAGTAATTTTCTTTCAGTCTAAGGATGATCGCCTTATAAAACCACAACTACCCGAAAGAACAAAGTCAAATTTTTTAATATATACTCTTGAATCTCAAACTCACAATCCCTTTTTTTATTTTTTTATTATCCTAAAAACGAAAAGTATGAAAAACAAGATAGATAGTTTTTAAAGGAATACTTTTTTGAATTGGTTTAAAGATACATACTTTTTAATTAATACATACTTTTTAATCACATAAACTTTTTAATTATCATACTATTTAGTATCCTTGATAAAATCAATTTTACATTCAACTAAAAAAGTTGAAAACAATTTTGCGGAGATAAATAGCACAAAATTAAGGTTTTTCAAGGCTTAAATTAAATTTTATATTTCTTCGTTCAGAACGGTAGGTTAAAAATATTCAATCAATCTTGTAGTAGATTATTATATAGCATGGTGTTCATAAATCATCTTTTTTGGGAAAATCAAAACTTGACAAAGTCAAAATTCTGTTTTAGCAATAGGCCCTAAGCCCGTTGCCTGAATAATTTGTGGAAGTTTAGTATGTCTACTAAAACGAAAATGCGAGTGAGGATTTACTCTTTTGATCATACGGTACTCGAAAATTCTGTTCGTAAATTAGTCCAGGTTATATTGAAGTGTGAAGGGAAAATTGTCGGACCAATACCTTTAAAAACTAAAAAGAAGAAGATTAGTGTTTTGAGATCTACCTTTGTCTACTCTAAACATAGAGACACTTTTGAGTGTAGAATACACAAAAGACTGATTGACATTTATAATGTCAACAATGAGCTTGTAAACAACTTGTCCACTTTGGTTTTACCTGCTGGTGTCGATATTAATATAGAGACAATTAATTATTAATTTTTTACAAAGTTTTTTATAGTAGGGGTATGGTTGGATTTGCTCAAAAATTAGGAATGACAAGACTTTTTCTTGACGGACGTGTTGTGCCCGTAACTGTTGTTAAAATGCCAAGAAATAATGTAGCTCAAATAAAGACTAAAGACAAAGATGGTTATGAAGCTGTTCAAATTTGTGCTTTTCCGAAAAAGACTAAATTAAAACCAATTATTGGCCATTTTAAAAAATATACCGGTGAAGAGCAAGCTTATCACTGTGTTGGTGAGTTTAAGGTAGTTTTGCCTGAGGGTAAAAAATTTTTGGATGTATCCGATTTTAATCTAGACGATCGACTCAAGATCTCTGGTAAATCTGTTGGTAAAGGCTTTGCTGGTGTTGTTAAGAGACATGGTTTTAGGGGGCAACCAAAAAGTCATGGCCACGATCACAATAGAGCCCCTGGTTCAATTGGTGCTAGAACTGATCCTGGTCGAGTATTTAAAGGTATGAGAATGGCAGGTCATCAAGGAAATTCTCAGGTAACAGTTACTGGTTTAAGAATTGTAGCTATTGATTCAGAGCAAGGACTTATTTTTGTGAATGGTTCCGTTCCCGGTGCCAACAAAAGTTTCTTAAAGATTCAAAAAATTAACTAAGTTTTAATGTATGTCCTTTAAATTGACTGTGATAGACGATACAATGAGCAAACAAGTTGAGGCTTTTCATATGCTAGCTGATTATGAAGTTAGAGAGAAACTGCTAGCTCAGGTGGTAAGATGTGAATTAATGAATGATAGGTCAGGTAATGCCCATACTAAGACTCGTGCGGAAGTTAGGGGTGGTGGTAAAAAACCTTGGAAACAAAAAGGAACTGGTAGAGCAAGACATGGATCTATAAGGTCTCCTATTTGGAGAGGAGGTGGTGTGGTTTTTGGTCCTCGAAATCAAAGAAATTGGCATCGTAAAATTAATAAAACCTCTAGGATTGCCGCCTTAAAGTCAGTCTTAAAAGACAGACTGGTTGCCGAAAAAGTGTTTCAGTTAGATGATTCTTTTGATTATCCGAAAACTAAATTAGCTATAAATATACTCACTAGATTGGCACAAGTGACTCAGTCCAAACCGCAGCAGACCTTGTTGGTATATATTTCTGATGACAAACCTAAACTGAGAGGTTTTCTTGCAACTGGAGTAAAGTTGATAAATGCCAGAAATTTAAAGATTTATAGATTACTTCAGGCTCAAAATTTAGTATTAACTCCTCGAGCAAAAACTCTACTAGAAGAAAGATTAAATAGTTAATTATGACTTTGAATAATGTTAGTTTATTACAAACTGAAAAGGCCTATAACATGAGCCAGTCTCAAGTTTTTGTTTTAACCATTGATGGGAGTTTTATACCTAATAAAATTGAGTTAGCTAAAATATTAAAAAAGCATGGTTTAAATCCTATTAGAATAAATGTAGCCAATTTACCAGTTAAAGTTAAAATTAGGGGCCAGAAACGAAGAACTATTTTGAAAAAAAGACCAACAAAGTATTATATTAAACTAAAGCCGGGAGAAGTTTTAAGTGAAGATAAAGTTGCGCAAATTTTTGCTAACTCAGGTCAAACTGTTAAGTCAAAATAATTTTTATGTCTAGATCCCTTAGGAAAGGACCATTCTGCCACCCCAAATTACTTAAAAAAGCCAGACAAGCCAGGTCTATGGGTTCTCAAACTCCTATAAAAACTTGGAGTAGAGCTAGTACTATCTTGCCAGAATTTGTGGGTTTGACATTCGCTGTCCACAATGGTCGAAAGTTTATCGATGTTTTTATAACTGAAGATATGGTTGGTCATAAATTGGGCGAATTTTCTCCAACAACTATTTTTAAAGGACATGGTGGTAAAAAAGCTAAACAATAGTTAAGAGATTTATGTCTCAAGTAAAAGTTTATAAACCAACAACCAATGCTAGAAGAAGGACATCAGTAATTGATTACTCGAGAATCCTTACCACTAACGAGCCTTATAAAAGGCTCCTTTTGAGGAAGGTTAAGTGTAGTGGTAGAAATAATTCTGGTTCAATTACAGTTAGACATCAGGGTGGTGGTGCTAGAAAATTGGTGAGGTTGGTTGATTTTAAAAAGCAGTTTGAAAATGGTTTTAAAATTCTAACAATTGAATATGATCCTACTAGAACAGCTTTTATCTCTTTGGTTGTTGATCTCAAAACAGGAAAAAAGTCATACATTTTGTATGTGAAAGGAACAAAAGTTGGTGATGTTTTTGGTCAAAATAAGGAGATTGTAGAGGGTAATTCTATACCCCTATTTCAAGTTCCAATAGGAACATATGTTTGCCAAGTAGAACTTAGACCAGGACAAGGAGCCAAAATTGCAAGATCTGCTGGAAATTATGCCATTATTACGGCTAATGATGGGCGTATGGTAAGTTTGAAGTTACCTTCTGGTGAAGTAAGGAAAGTTCTCGGTAATTGTATGTGTACTATCGGACGAATTGGTAATGATGCGCATAATTTGGTTAGAATTGGAAAAGCAGGAAGACAGAGACATAGAGGCATAAGGCCAACTGTTCGTGGTAAAGTGATGAATCCTGTTGATCATCCTCACGGAGGTGGTGAAGGTAGAAATCCTGTTGGTATGACATATCCTAAAACTCCTTGGGGTAAGCACGCTCTTGGTGTGAAAACCAGAAAATCTAAACCTAGCGACAAACTTATTGTTAGTCGTCGTAAAAAATAATTGATTTTTGTGTATGTCCGATACTTTAAAGAACAAAAACTTGCTGAATAAAAAATTTCAGGCATCTACTTTGTTAGCTTATAGTCCTAGAAAAACAAGGTTAATAGTTGATCCTATTAGGGGAGCTGTTTTACAGGAGGCAATAGATTGGTTAAAGTTTTTGAAAAAAGGAAAGAATAAAAAAATTCACGATCTTTTAAAATCTGCTGCCTCAAATTTAGGACTAACCGAAGCTGAATATGCTAATTACAAAATAGACACAATTCTAGTAGAACAAGCTCAGACTTATATAAGATATAAACCGCGAGCTAGGGGTATGGTTGGTAAAATTAGAAGAAGGTATTCCAGGGTTAAAGTATGTTTAAGTGAAAAATAGTGATTGACAAAAAAGTTTTAATTAGTTTAAAGATACTCTTTATGGGGCAAAAAATATCACCGATTCTTTTTAGAGCCAAACAACGATTAGCTAATATAGATGCAGCTAATTCTATTGATGCTACTGGTTTGCAAAAATCAGTCTGGTTTGCCACTGGTCGCAGTTATTCTGCGCTTCTTTTACAAGATATCGAGATTAAGAGATATATTCACAAGGAGTTGCAAAATGCAGGCTTAGTTGAGTGTATAATTAAAAGATTCGTTAAGAGAATAGAGATAACTTTGTATGTAACCAAACCTGGTTTAGTTATTGGTAAAGGTGGAGCAACCATAAATAAACTTAAAGAAAGTTTAATTTCTAAATTTAAATTAGTTGGTGATGTAAAAATAAACATTGAAGAATACAAAGATCCGCACAGGTCTGCTAAGGTTATTGCCCAAGAAATAGCTGCTGCTATAGAAAAAAGAGTTCCTTATAGGAAACTTATTAAGACTTATATAGAAAAAATAAAATATTCGAGAGTTTTAGGTGCCAGAATAACCGTTTCTGGTCGCTTGAATGGTGTAGATATCGCTAGGACTGAGCATTTCTCTTTTGGTAGTATTCCTCGTCACACAGTTGACGCAAATTTAGATTTTGCCAATGTTTTTGCAAAACTCAAGTCTGCGGGAACAATTGGAATAACAGTTTTATTGTATAAAGGAAGTAAATATACTAACTATCAAAATCAAAGATAATTATGACTGGGGTTGTAAAATCAAACAAGATGACTAAGGCTCTGATTGTTGTTGTGCAGTCTGATAAAATGCATCCAAAGTACAAAAAAATTTACAAAGTAAGAAAAAGTTATGCAGTCAGTTGTTCTGACAGTTCTCGCTACAAAATTGGACAGAAAGTTAGGATAGTTTCCTGTAGGCCAATATCTAAGACTATTCGTTTTAAAGTTGTAGAAGAATAATTAAAGGGATTGTTATGCTTGCACCAAAAAAAATAGTTTACCGTAAAGTGTTTAACCGTTATGGTCAGTCTAGAAAGGGCATGATGAGTAGAGGTAGTACTTTGCAATATGGTCAATTTGGCCTTAAAGCCGTTAGCTCTAGTTGGCTTACTAGTCGCCAAATAGAATCGGCTAGAAGAGTTATATCTAGAAGATGTAAAGGAGGAAAAGTTTTTATTAGAGTTTTTCCTTCTAGACCAGTAACAGCCAAAGGTTTGGGAGCAGTGATGGGATCTGGAGTAGGTAGTATTGATTATTTTATGTTTCCTGTTAAACCTGGTAGAATTATTTTTGAAGTAGCCGGTGTTTCCGAGGATAAAGCGCGAGAGGCTTTTAGAATTGCTAGTCATAAACTACCCTTCGACACTAAAATTGTTTCGAAAAATGATTTGTTTAATTAATTTTTAGGATATATGCTCAGAGAAAGAAGTATTGTAAATATTGCTGATAATTCTGGTGCTGTTAAAGTTATGCTTTTTGCTGTTAGCGGTAAAAATAACAACCAGTCAGCTGGAGTAGGGTCTATTGTTGTAGGTTCCGTAAAAGAAGCCATTCCAAGAGGTAAAATTCAAAAAGGTCAAATAGTACATGTTTTGATAATTAGAACTAGAAACAGAATTAATCGCAAAGATGGATCTTCTATCAGCTTTTCTGATAATGCTGGAATTATAGTGAACAAACAAACCAAAGAACCTATAGCAACCCGTGTTTTTGGTCCGGTAGCTAGAGAAGTTAAAGAAATGGGACACAATAAGGTTGCTTCTTTGGCAGATGAAGTTTTATAAATTAAAACTAAAGTTGTAAGCAATGTCTATAGCAAAAATTCAAAAAGGAGATCGAGTTAAAGTGATAGCTGGTAACTATAAAGGAACTGTAGGTATAGTTTCTAAAGTTATTAATAAAAAACTGCCGAAAGGAGGTGTAAAAACTCGTGTAGCTATTTCTGAACTTCCTAAAATTGTAGATTACCGACGAAGCATGAAGATGTATAAAATACCAGGAGAAATGAGATTAAAAGATAGGCTTATTGATGTTTCTAATGTACAACTGGTTACCGATGATGGACAAGTTTCTAGAGTTGCGATAGAAGTAATTGAAGGAAAGAAAGTTCGTGTTTATAAAAAAACTGGTCAAAAAGTTGAAAAAGTTATTTTACAAGATGAACAATCAAAAGATCCACAAACTAACAGTGACTCAAAAACTAAAAATATTTCTAATAAAAAATCAACAAAATCTAAATTAAAAAAATCTAAAGAATCATAATTTATGACCAGTACAGCGACTAAAAGAATTGAAGCAAAAGAACATTACTATCAAGCCGTAGAAGCAGTTAAAAATGAGTTGGGAATTGCCAACCCTTTTGCTGTCCCTAAAATTGAAAAAATTATTATTAACGCTGGTGTTGGTAAACTTTTTGATAACAAGCAAAGACAGGAAATTGTTGATTATATAGAAAAATTAACCGGGCAAGTTCCTAAGGTGGTAAAGGCTAAGAGGTCTATTGCTGGCTTTAAATTAAGAGCTGGGGAGATTAATGGAGTTATGGTGACTTTGAGGGGTAAAAAAATGCTTGACTTTATCTTACTTTTAGTATATATAGCTTTACCTAGAACAAAGGATTTTCGTGGAGTTAACCGCAATGCTTTTGATAAAAACTATAAAAGTTATAATTTAGGTATCCATAATGCTTCTATTTTTCCCCAAATTGGCTTCGACTCTACAGTTCAGTTTGGTTTACAAGTATCTTTTGTTTTTAAACAACCAACTAAAAATAATCTTTTGCTTTTAGAAAAACTCAGTTTTCCATTTGCTAAAATGTAAAAGTCTTATGGCAAGAAAGGCATTAATTGTAAAAGCAAATAAAAAACCAAAATTCAGCACTAGAAAAGTTAATAGATGCAAAATTACCGGAAGAAAGAGAGGTTATATCAGAATGTTTGGTATGTCTAGGATCTGTGTCAGAGAATTAGCTATGAGAGGCGAGCTAAACGGTTTTTTCAAAAGTAGTTAAAAATTAATATTGTTAGTCTATGTCAATGAACGATTTAATGAGTGACTACGTAGCTAGGGTCTCGAATGCTGTCCGCGCTGGTAATGATGAGGTAGTGGTTTTAAAAAATAAACTTATACTAGCTGTTACCAATAAATTGACCAAACTAGGTTATTTTGATTCTTACACAGAAGAAGGTTATTATCTTAGAATAAGAATAGCTCCAAATAAAATAACTTCTATTAGAAGGTTTTCCAAGCCTGGACAAAGGAAATATGCTAGTTACAGAAATTTTCCAAAAATTATTGGGGGTGTTGGTTTTAGTATAATCACCACCCCAAAAGGGGTAATGACAAATATAGAAGCTATGAGAGAAAAAGTTGGTGGCGAAGTGTTGTTTCAAGTTTATACTTAAAGTTAGTTCAAACTGGGTTAAATTAAATCAACGGGCTTTTGTCTGCATTTTTTTGTTGAATTAAAAATGGGTAGGTTGGTGATTCAAAATTAAAATTTATTTTTGCGAGAAGCTCTGTATTGATATGTTTTCGATTGTTTTTTAGTCGAAATTTTCAAACTTTGCGGCAAATTACTTTCATTATTGTTTTTTATCTTTACCGTTCATCATAGCTCGAAAATAGGTTTTGATGTTGTAGAAGCGTCTTAAAAAGAAGAGTTTTTAAAATTTAAATTGAAATTGTCCTTTTCTGTAAAGACATCGACGATATTTGGCAAGTTGTTTTAGAGTAGAAAACATTTCACCTGATCTTATGGTTCACACTTTTATGAAAGGGTGGTTTGTATTCACACAAAAGTCTATCTGAAAATAATTCCAGTCGTGTCATAATTTGCAAAATATTCTTTAGTAATTTTATTTTTTAGTTTTTCTTTACAAATATTGCCGTGTGGTATAACCCTGTTGTAGTTTATTACATGTAGTTTATTACAGATAAAACTAAATGTTATCTACATTGTTATTAATACTGTTTTGCAGAATTTGTAAGGCTATTTTAGCTGCTGCAATTTCTGCTGTTTGTTTTGACCTACCGCTAGCTTCGGCAATTTTTTGCTTGTTGACCCATACACCCACATAAAAAGTTTTTTCGTGATCCTTCCCTTCGGAAAAAATTAGTTTGTAGTATGGTGTACTTTTGAAGTGTTTCTGAGCAAATTCCTGAAGCATAGTTTTGTCATCTTTGTAAGACTTGCTATTAACTATGTCATCCACATAAATTAGTATAAAATTCTTAACAAAAGTCTTACAGTCAGAAATCCCGCCATCTAGATAAATTGCCCCTAAAATAGCTTCCATGGCATCAGCAACAATGGTCAAGCGAGCTTTTCCTAATTCTTCTTTTTCTCCTTTACTGATCAAAATTTCTTCATCAAGACCTAAATCCTGTCCTATTTTTCCCAGTATTTTATGATTAACTAAAGCAGCCCTCAAAGAGGTTAGATAACCTTCTGGCTGTTCATATCTAAGATAGAGATATTCTGTGACAATCAATTCTAAAACCGCATCTCCCAGAAATTCTAACCTTTCATTGTGTTGAGCGATTTCCAGGTCTCTGTCTTTTTCGTTAAGGTAAGATCGGTGAACTAGGGCAGTTTTTAACAATCTTATATCTTTGAAATAATAGCCAATGCTTTTTTGGACTTTGTTTAGATCCATATTTTCTCTATTTTCCCGTTTGATAGCTTTGATACATCCACAGTAGTTTTTCCTGTTTAGCTAGGTGTCTTTGTAGAATCTCTACTGTTCCATAGTCAGTTTCCTTAAGAGACTCTGTGATTATTTTCCTTTCTTGTTCAATTATAATTTTGAGAGAATCAATACATTGAGACAGGTTTTGATAACTATCCACTGTTGAAGTTGCAATAGCAATCTGGGAATTTTGAGATATTTGCACAAAATCAAAAATTGGATCTCCTTCTAAGGCAACGATTCTTTCGGCAATTTCATCAATTAGTTCAGATAAGTAAGTATAAAGTTCTTCAAATTTTTCGTGTAGTTCAAAAAAGACTGGACCCTTAATATTCCAGTGAAAGGCCCTAGTGTTTTGATAAAAGGTGTGTAGGTTACAAAGCAAAGAGTTTAATTGATGGATTGTAACTTGCTTAGTTTGCATAACAAAAGTTACGTGTAATATACCAGACAACTATTTGCAATAGTTCAATTTGTCAAGCATAGTTGTGCTTATTACAGGCTTGAAACTAGCTTATATCTACTGATTGCTTCGTTTCTAGCTTGAGTGTGCTCTATAATCGGTTTAGCATTATAATTTTGAGGAAGCCATTTTTGGATATATATGTTTTGACTATCATATTTTTTGGCTTGTAGGTAAGGGTTAAAAATTCTGATCGGTTTAGGATCAGCTCCTACACTGGCCGACCATTGCCAACCGCCATTGTTACTAGCCTCGTCCAAATCTATTAAAGTAGCTCTGAAAAATTCTTGTCCCCATCTCCAATCCACCCCTAAATTTTTAGTTAAAATACTAGCTACAACCATTCTCGTGCGGTTATGCATCCAACCGGTTTTAATAATTTGGTTCATAGCCGCATCAACTAAGGGATAACCAGTTTGGCTTTTAATCCATTTTTCAAAGCGGATTAACCCTCCTTGATCCTTTCGCCAAGTTAGTTTTTGGTATTTTGACTGAAACTCTTTATTCAGAACTTTCGGGAAATGAACTAGAATGTATCTATAAAATTCTCTCCAAACTAGCTCACTAAGAAAAGTTTGCACACCTTTGGACTGATCTGGGCTTTGGTGCACTTGTAGTATTTTGTCTTTTAAGGTTCTAGCAGAAACCAAACCAAAAGCCAAAGCCATGCTCATTTTGCTTGTACCTTCAACACCTAAATCATCTCTAAATAAGTTATATTTAGTAATATGTGTTTGGTTAAACTGGTCAAACTGACTGAGCGCTTTTTTCTCGTCAAAAATCCAATTTTCTAAATTAGGTCTCTCAAACCAGTCATCTAAGTTGATAGATTGTCCAGCAAATTTCAAAATCCATTTTTGATCTAGTCTATTAAACAAACTTTGTGGATCTGTCTTTACTTTTTCAAAGTTTACTGGCAAATTTTGGTCATAGTATCTAATTTTCAGCAAGTCTACTTTAGGCAAGACTTTTGAATCTAAGAACTCATCCCAAACAGCCTGTTTGAAGGGTGTAAATACGGAATATAAATTGCCGTTTTGGGTTTTAGCATCAGCACTTACCGAAAGTTCATTTTTAAATCTAAAAAAATATTGATCATTGCCTTGAGTTTGTAGCAGGTTTTGAATTTTTTTGTGTCGTCTAATAGCAAAAGGTTCAACATCGTCGTTAAGAAAAACATAAATTTCAAACTCTTTAATTAATTCCAATATCAAATCTTCCGGCTCGCATACCAAAACTTCAAATCTTTCGAAAGATCTAGAAAAATTAGATAAAATTCTACTTAGAGCAAATCGGCGAGGGTAGCCTAAATTATAAACATCAGTCTTGGCCCACCCGTCATCCATTGTAAAAATAGGCAAAAAAGGTAAATTTTGTTTAATACTAAAATCAACCGCCCAAAACAGAGCTGGATTGTCAGTTAGTCTAAAATCTTTCCATGGTAAATAGATAACTAATCTAGACTTAGAATTACCCTCCATAGAATAAAAGTCATTTAGTCCGTAAATTCTATAATTTTAAAAGATTCTTAACGATTAATTTTTAATTAAGATTACTTTAATTGGTTTAAGTCAAATTACTTTAAAAAACCAAACCCTTTTGGGAGATACAAAAAAATCAACGAACTATCACTAAAAATGGTCGGAGTGGCAGGAATCGAACCTAGCTACCTCATGCACCCCATGCATGCGTTCTACCAATGAACTACACCCCGAACCTAGCAAGAGAAAAAATTCAATTTTACATAAATGTCAATTTAGATAATTCCACGGAAAAAATCTTACTTTCTTTTTAGGATAAATAAATACTAAATTTAATCGAAATTCAGAACAACATTAAAATCTTTGTCTCTGGTTTTTATATGGCGGTAGTGTTTGTAAAAATTTGGTTGAAAGTATTTTTGGTTTAGAAAATTTCATTTGATTAGTAATTGACAATTTTAGTTGTTGGTTGTACTTAGGTTAGCTGTTCGTTATGGCTGATAGTGTACCAAAAAGATCTTTGTTTGTGGTAGGAGACGATGCCCAAAGTATTTATGGTTTTAGAGGATCTAAGGTGGAAATAATTTTGAATTTTGAAAAAGATTATCCCAACACCAAAGAAATTATTTTAAATCAAAATTATCGCTCAACTCAACCTATTTTAGATTTAGCAGAGCAAATTTTAACTCATAATCAATACCAAAAAAGGAAACATCTATTTACAGAAAATAAAGAGCAAAGTGAAGTAATTCATTACCATGCTACAAGTGAGAGAGATGAAGCCGAATTTATCATTAAAAGACTACACGAGCTTTATGGCAAGCAAAAAGAAATGTGCCATCAAGATCAAGACTCTGAGTCAGAATTAGAATTGGACGATGTTTTTAAAATAAATACATCCTTTCCCAATTTGCAACCGGTTAACACAGATCCTATATCTAAAATGTTTGATGTATATCTGGAAACTGAAGAATTTGGCTTTTCTAGTCCTACTAGTCAGTCGGTATCGTGGTCTAGCTGGCAACTGTCTCAATACAACTGGAGATCAATTCAAAAGCTTGATGACTGTGTGGTTTTGTATCGTACCCACAGCCAAAGCCGTTCACTAGAAGAAGTTTTTTTGAAATATAATTTACCCTACCGTTTGCTTGCCGGAGTTAAGTTTTTGGAAAGAAAAGAAATCAAAGATGTATTGTCTATACTAAGATGGCTTAGTAATAACGAAGACAAGTTAAGTCTAGGTAGATTTTTGCCACTACTTTTAGATGGTGTGGGCACCAAAACTCTGGAAAAAATTATGGCTTTTTTGGAAGATAAGACTTATCCACTGCCGTCTAAAAATCAACAACAAGTCAATGATTTGTTTTTTAAAATGCAGTCAGTTTGGAGTGATAGCAACACTTTGGCAGAATTAGTAAAAAAAGTTATCTATACTAGTGGATACGATAAATATCTGAAACAACAGTATCCAAATAAAGACGAATTTGCAGCTAGAATGGAGAATATAAATGAACTATACTCACTGATTTTACCATTTGATCAAGATGAAACCGTGTCCATACAAGATAGACTAAAAGCTTTTTTGGATAAAATTGCTTTGATGAGCTCCATAGATGACCGTCAGCAAACAGAAGATTCGCCCAAAATCAACTTGATGACTTTGCACCAAAGTAAAGGTTTGGAGTTTGAAACGGTTTTTTTGGTTGGGGTAGAAGATTCTTTATTACCACATCAAAATAGCTTGTTAGATCCAAACAGCTTTGCTGAAGAAGTTCGTTTGGCATATGTGGGAGTGACGAGGGCAAAGAAATATCTTCACTTAGTCAGCTGCCAGTCAAGAATTCAGTTTGGTCAGGTGAAAACCAACCCAATTAGCCGAATTTTCAGGCCATTTTTAGACAAATA
>OGCI01000828.1_pt1 | contig 30830 bp, 28 predicted proteins | sample 1570021 | NCBI WGS metagenome assembly OGCI01 (sample SAMN06264664, study PRJEB24512) | hot springs metagenome | isolation source: Hot spring water | place: South Africa: Tshipise | collected 2015-06-21 | reverse complement strand
GAACAATTGAATGTTACAAAAGGTCAAATCGGAATTCAGATAGGAACAGCAATGCTCTCACAGTTGAATGTTGCTCCTCAGAGCTTGTTATCGCTATTTAGATAATTAGTCCGTTAATTGAAAATGGCAGCCCCCTTGATCTTCGGGTCAGGGGGGTTTTAAAAAATAAATTAAGGTTTTAATATGCAAGCTACTGTAACATATAAATCAGCGAAAGCAAATTCATATTTGATGAATGAAATAATGAATGCTTCTCCTGAAAAATTACTTCTTAAAGTTTATGATTTTGCAATTGTTAATGCTGAAAAAAAGGATATGATAAAAACTAATGAGGCTATTCAGATTTTGATAAATGCTTTAAGATATGATAATGAAGAAGTTGCTAATATTTCGATGAGATTATTTAGGTTATATCAGTTTTGTCAGGATCAGATGAGAAAAAATAATAGCGAGGTTGTTAAAAAGATCCTCACTGAATTGAGAGAAACTTGGATAAATGCGTTTAATCAAAATAAAAATTAATTTATGGCTATAGATGCTCTAACAACTTCAGGTATTAACTCGCTGGTAAATTCTTTCATTCAATCCGAAAGTTTGAAGAGAGTTACGCCCTTAAAAGAGCGACAAACGAGATTTAATAAATTATCTTCTGCTTACAGCAGTTTACTAAGTCAGATAAATGCTCTCAAAAACTCACTTTCTGCATTAAAAGATACTTCAAAGAATAATGTGTTCAATTCTAAAACCGTAAAATCTTCAAATGAAAGTAGAATTAACGCTTCTGTTTCATCGAATGCTATAGCAGGTTCGTATAATTTAAGAGTAAATCAACTTGCTAAAAATGATACAGTTCTGTCTTTGGATACAATATCAAATAGTTATACATCCATTACAAGTCCTGGAAATTATTCTTTCCGAATTAAATCCGGTGACGGCTTAGGAAATAATTTTAATGCTTTAGTAACTTTAAAACTTCAAGCAAGTGATTTTGACTCAACAGGTATAAAATTTTCTTCCCTTGCAAATAAGATTAGTCAAGCTTTTAACAATGATTCTGCAGAGATTGAATCTTCCTTAGTATCTGGAACAAATTCAAGTTCGGGTAATTTTAAATTTGTAATTGGCGGTATTGAGCATACAATTAATTATTCTGCTGGTGGCTATGAAGATGTGATAGATGAGATTGTTAATCAGTTGGATGATATTACAGGTGTAACTGCTGAAAAAGTAACCACAGGTGGAAGCTTCGGTATTAAAATCAACGCAAGTGATTCTTCAAAATATATTCAAATGAAAGATGATAGTGGTTCATTGTTGAGCAGTTTAGGTATATCAAATGATAAATTTATTTCAGCATCCAGAATAGCTTCAATTTCTGTATTTTCACCAGAATCAGGGAGAACCCAAATTTCTCTATCCACAAAAAATACAGGTTATGATTTTAGATTTACTGAACTTTCAGACATTAGTACCGGTGGTTTACTCAATGAATTCGGAATTAATTTTGGCACAGTTAGAACATCTTTTGTACAAAATACTGGAGGTACAGACACTCCGGGATATTTGTATTCAACCAGTCAATTGAATTCAAAACTTACTCTCAATGGTGTTCAAATAGATAGAAATTCTAATAAGGTAAACGACTTAATAGAAGGAGTCAATCTGAATCTATTATCTCTTTCTGAAGCAGGAGAGGCGGATATTACTCTGACCATTTCTAACAATTCTTCTGAAATCAAATCAAAGATTGAAAATTTCATAACAAATTTTAATAATATCTATAAGTACTTAAGAGACAATTTAAGCTCCGCTAAAGATAAAAGAGGGTTACTTATTGGTGATTCAAACGCCGGTTCTTTAGTAAATTTATTGAGTTCATACGCAGTCAATCCATTGCTAGGATTTTCATCTTCTGTAATTAATTCTCTTTCAAAGTTAGGGATTACTTTCAATGTTAATAGTGGAATCAGCATTTCTGATGAATCACAGCTATTAAATTCAATTCAAAATAAGTTGACAGAAGTTGAAGACTTTTTTAATAATTCAAGTAATGGATTTGCAAAAAAACTATTCGATGCTGTTGATGCGTACACTGGAGCAGAAGGATTTTTAACAAAAGCGCAATTACAACTGAACTCCACTATTAATTTTCTGAATGATAATATAAAAAATTCTGAGATGAGAATTCAAAAATCCGCTGACCGACTGAGAGCACAATATCAAAGATTACAATCCCAATTAGCAACATTGCTGTCAAATCAAAGTTACTTTATGGGAAACATATTTAACCAACAGGGATTTTAGGATGAAATTAGTCAATGATTTGGAAGATGTGTTGAATACCCTTCGGAATATTGATGAGGAAAACTTTGATTATCAATTTACTACAATAAAAAATAAAATGATTCTTGCACAAGCTGAGGTACAAGAACTTGAAAAGCTTGGGTTTTTTGAACAAAATCAAACAATTAAAGAAAAAATAAAGGGTATAACTAAACTTATTTCTGAAGAATACGATAATAAGATTAGCTTGTGGAAAGATAAGTTAGATGAAATATCAGAATTGCTTATCTCCTCCAGAAACGAGAAAAAAATTCTAAGTTATAAGAGGTAATCTTATGGAAATAAGAGGCATCATAAATAAAATGATTCTTCCCGATGAAAAGAATCAAACAAAAGTTTCATCAAAAAAAGAAAATTCGAGGGGCGATGTGTTTGAAATTTCTAAAGAAGCTCAGGAACTTCTCCAAAAGCAAAAGGAAGAAAAAATTCAGGAAATCAGAGGAAGAATTCAAAGCGGATTTTATAATTCGGATGAAGTAATTGAAAAAGTTGCTCGTCTGCTTCTTAAAGAATTAACTTAGATAGTTTATTTCCCTCCTTTGCGATGAATTCATTTAAATTCATAATCTGTTAAAATCAATCAAATCGGAGAACAGAAAATGAAATTAAAAATTCTAAATCTTTTCATCTTAATGGTTTTGGTAATTGTATTATTTTCAGTTCTAACAATTCTTTCACCAAATCGAACTGGTACGGATATAATATCATATCAAGTCACTGTAATAATATTCGTGATTTCTTGTCTATTAGTTTTTTACTATACAGTTTTGAGAAGAATGTATCGCCTTATGGAGGGATTTGAAAGATTGAAAAATGAGGATCTGAATTATAAAATTAAAGAATCAAAACTCAAAGATGAAATATATGAATTGACAACAAGCTATAATTACTTACGAGACCATTTATTATTTCAATTGAATGTATATAAAAAAATAATTGAAGCATTTATTGAATTAAAAACAGAGCAAAGCAAAGAAAAAATATTTACTAAACTTGTCGCTCTAATTGAGGATATTTTCGGTGTTAAATATGTTGCTTTAGCTGTATTTGACTCAAATAGAAAAGTTAAAGAATTTTATTCGCGAGGAATTAATGATCACGAAAAAAAATTAATTGGTAAATATCCTGAAGGAAAGGGTTTGCTCGGATACATGCATGAAGTTAAAAAAACATTGATGACAGAAGATTTGACGAAGCACGAACGTTATTATGGTTTTCCTCCGAATCATCCTCATATGAAAAGTCTATTGGCAACACCTCTTATCAGTGCAGATAAAAGTTATGGAAATCTCTACATATCTGAGAAAAAGAATGGTGAAGCTTTTAATGAAATAGATAAGAAAGCTTTCGAGATGCTTGCAGAATTAGTGGTCTCAATTATTGTATCAAATGAATTTAAGGAATACATAGAATTAAGAAGAAATAATCTGCATGAAGATTCTGTAAAATTATCAAAAATATTAAATGATTTAGCGGATAAGAATTTCTTTATCAATATGGATGAATATGAATTTAAAGATGAAAGCAATTCAGATGTAAAGCAAAATATCTCTGCGATGATATTTTCAATAAGAGATATTTTGAGACAAGTAAGAGACACAACCGATAACTTAGCGAGTGCATCAGCAGAGATTTCATCAACAGCAGAAGAATTAGCAGCCACCTCACAACAACAAGCCGAGCAAATCAGTGATGTTGCAAGGTCAACAGATGAAATGAATGTTACAATTCAGTCAAATACTCAGAATGCTGTTCACACTGCTGAGAAAGCATCAGATAATCAATTATTTGTTAAACGAAGCACTGAAGAAATTGAAAGCACAATTGAAAAAGTCAAACACATAGCTGATTTTGTAAATAATGCAGCAATAAAATTAGAAGAATTAGGAAAGACCACAGACTCGATTACTGATATTCTACAATTGATAGATGAAATAGCCGATCAAACGAATTTACTGGCACTCAATGCAGCTATTGAAGCTGCCAGAGCCGGAGAACACGGAAGAGGATTTGCAGTTGTTGCTGATGAAGTTCGAAAGTTAGCCGAAAGATCTTCTAAATCAACAAAAGAAATCGCTAATATTATTCTGAATATTCGCAAAGAAACTTTGAGCGTAGTTGAAACAATGAAATCAGGTAACAAAGAAGTTTCTGAAATAATCAATCTTGCTCAACAATCTAAAAAATCTTTATCAGAAATTTTGAATAATACTAATGAGGTTGTTCAATTAGTGAACCAGATTGCTGCTGCAAGTGAACAGCAATCAGCTAATTCCAAACAGGTAAGTGATAATGTAGATAATATGTCAAATATGGTTAGAGAATCTTCAATGGCTATTTCGCAGATAGCTCAAGCAGCAACAGATTTAAGCAAACTTGCCATTAATCTGCAACATTTAGTTCAGATGTTTGTATTAAATGAAAAAGATAAAATTGCGGATAGATATCAATTAAGTTACGGAGCGAAAATAGAAGCATTTGATTTTAGTTCTGTTAAATTAGCTCACAGACAGTGGAAAAGTAAACTTAGTGATGTAATAAGAGGAAAACAAAAAATTGATCCTGAGGTTGCCGGTAACTTTAAAGGTTGCTCATTAGGAAAGTGGATGTATTCAGAAGCTGCAAAGTATTTTGCGAATACAAATGACTTTAAAGATCTTGAGGAGTGGCATAAAAAATTGCATAATCTTGCAAAAAGTATTGTAATAGATGTAGAAAAAGGCGAAAAGAATAGAGCATTAGATTCATTTAAAGAAATTGATAATATAAGTGATAATGTGATTCATTACATAGAAAAAATTGAATCACAATATAAAAGAAAAGTTTTGACAAATTAAACTATTATTAAAAATATGAATCAGATAAAAACATCGCACGAGACAGAAGAAATTCTTCAATTAGTTAGTTTCATAATTGAAAACGAAGAATTCGGAATTGATATTCTCAAAGTTGAAGAGATAATCAGAGTAATTTCTGTTACAAAAATACCAAATGCTCCGGATTTTATTGAAGGCGTGATTAACCTTCGAGGTAAAGTTATTCCTGTTATTGATCTTCGGACGAGGTTGAACAGAGCAAGAAAGGAACACGATAATAATACAAGAGTAATCGTAGTTGAAGTAAATGGTATTACCGTTGGTTTTATTGTTGATTCAGTTAGGGAAGTGTTGCGTATCCCAAAAAGTATTATCGAGCCTCCACCTTCTTTAGTTACTGGTATTGATTCGGAGTATATCACTGCAATTGGTAAACTTGAAGATAGACTTTTGATATTATTAGACCTCGAAAAAGTATTGGATTTTAAGCAGAAAGAGGAATTAAGCAGAATAAGTGAAAATTAAAGTTACTGGGGAGCAACACGCACAAAGCCAAGGAGGGCAGAGTGAGTGTTGCTTTTTTTAAAAGTTCTGCCTCAAATTAAAAGTTAGCTCACTTTCATTAAAAACATTTTTTCTCAAAAATACATTCAAAGATATTCCTTCTTTTTCCAATTTTTTGTTATAGCGTGAGGTTAACCTAACTGCATTTATGATGCTGATGAGACGATTAAGAATAAGTCCGCCGACAGCGAATCTTATATCATTGAAAGTCTGTTCACTTGAACTCCACATATTTCTGTAAGCTCTTCTATTTTCGTTTGAATTCCAGCTCCAATAATATTTTTGTTTATCGAGCATTGATTTAAAGTCTCTTTCAAAAGCTTTTTCGTTGTTATAGTCATCTATACTTGAATATGCACTGATGATTGCAAAATAATTTTTGTCTTTTCCATTCGGGTCTATTCCGGCGTGAATCGTAGCAAAAGATTTATAGTTGTCTTGCTGCCAGTTTGCGTAAATATTCATTCCAATAACTGTACTCCATAATACTCCATCTGCAATCGTAAAATAAATTCCGCTATCATAATTATCAGCATATAATTCACCCATTCCCGGAAGTAATAAAGAGTAAATAATAGCTAATCCGACACTTTTTTTCTTTTGAGAATTAAAATTAAGTGAGGATGCATTTATCTTTGCATCTTCAGTCTCAACTGTTTTTAATTCATTTTTCAGAAAAAGAATTGAATTTTGTTCTGTCTGAGAAAGGACTGGAATCTGTAATGAAAGTAGAACTAAAAGATATGCAAGCTTAATTTTATTCATAAAATTTTTATTTGAATAATAGTTTAGATATTATTTTATAGCAAAGTAATTATTTGTCTCTAAAAGTTTTCCAATTACTAAACCATCCTTTATTTCACAGAGCTTTATATCCTTAAATCTATTTATCAAATTAGGATCGAATTCTACGGCAACTCTGATGTAATTGGATGTAAAACCTTTTATCAAACCGTTTTGATTTTCACTTTCAAATAGTACTTTCTGTTTCGATCCCAACATTGATTTATAAAAAGAATTTTTCTTCTGCTCACTTAATGATCTTAATAAATGATTTCGGTGCTTTCTGACTTCAATATTCACTTTACCCGTCATAGAAATTGCTTTAGTAAAAGGTCTTTCCGAATATGTGAATACGTGTAAGTATGAAAAATTTAAATCTGTAAGAAAATTAAATGTTTCTTCAAAAAGTCTATCTGTCTCACTTGGAAAGCCAACTATCACATCAATCCCAATCCCTGCATTTGGGATAATTTTTACGATTTTATTTATAAGATTTCTATAATCTTCAACTCTATATCTTCTTTGCATTTTCTTTAGTATTTCATTACTCCCGCTTTGAAGAGGAACATGAAAGTGCTTGCACATTTTATCAGACTCTGCAGTTAGATAAATAATTTCATCTGAAAGTAAGTTGGGTTCAATTGACGAAATACGAATTCTGAAATCGCCATCTATTTTTATTAGCTTTTCCAAAACACTCAAAAGATTATTGCCAGATTCGGTTCTATAATCACCAACATTTACTCCTGTTAGAATAATCTCCTTATATCCTTCATGAATTATTTGCTTAAATTCATTTATTAGCTCGTCAGTATTCATACTTCTGCTTTTTCCTCTTGCGAGAGGAATAGTGCAGAAAGAACATTTGTAATCACATCCATCCTGTATTTTGAAAAATGCTCTTGTTCGATTTACAGATTCACTACTTACTGCTTTCCCGAATCCATTAAGATTTTCAGTTGGAGAGACAAAAATGCAGGACACATCGGTTTTAGTGAAATCATTCAATAATTCGAATACTCTGAATTTCTCCTCGCTACCAAGAATTGCGTTGACTCCTTCGATTTCCGAAATTTCTTCCGGACGAAGCTGGGCATAGCATCCTGTTACTATTACATAAGCATTAGGATTAGCTCTCAAAGCTCTTCTTACTACTTGTCTGCATTCCTTTTCTGCATTTTCTGTAACAGTGCAGGTATTAAAAACATATACATCAGCTTTTTTATCAAAATCAATTACAGTATAACCATTCTCTATGAATTGACTGGCAATTGCTGAGGTTTCAGAAAAATTTAGTTTGCAACCAAGTGTATGTAATGCAACGGTTTTATTCATATTCATAATAAAAGAGGCTGTTCCATAAAAATATTTACAAGAACAGCCTCAATGAATTTTAGCGAATTATTTTATTTGTTTTCAGTTTTAGCTTCTTCTGTTGAATCTTCAAATATTTGGAAATCAGATGGATCAATTGCACCAGTTTCCGAATTTTTAATACTTGCTACAGTTTCTTTCTCAAGTTTGAAGGTATCAATATAATTTTGAATTTCATCCTCTGACTTTTCTTTCAGAGCAGCTAAAGCGCTAAGCACAATTTTCTTGCTATCCTTATCAAATTCAATAACTTTCAACGGTAACTCTGAATCAATTGGAAAATGAGGTGCAATGTTTTTTATTTTTCTTGTTGTTAATTGAGTTGTTGGAACAAAACCATCAACCTTTTCAGGTAGTTCTGCAATTAACCCTTTTTCTATGATTCTAACAACTCTGCCAGTTGTTAACTTTCCAACCGAGTATATTTTTTCAAAGTTAGGCCATGGATTTTCAGTTATTTGTTTGTGACCTAAAGAAATCTTTCTTTGTTCAACATCAACATTAAGGACTATCAGATCTATCTTTTCGTTTTTCTTGACTACTTCTCCGGGGTGTCGTATTTTCTTTGTCCAGGAAAGATCAGATATGTGTATTAAACCATCAACTCCCGGTTCAAGCTCTACAAACACACCAAAGTTTGTAAGATTTCTTGCAATACCAGTATGTCGTGAATTGACCGGATATTTCTGTAACAATGTCTGCCATGGATCTGGTTCTAATTGCTTTATTCCTAAGGATATTTTTTTCTCATCTTTATCTAAACTCAGAATTACAGCTTCAACCATTTGTCCCATTGAAACAACCTGGCTTGGATGTTTAATGTGCTGAGTCCAACTCATTTCAGAATTATGAATAAGACCTTCAATTCCTTTTTCAATTTCGATGAATGCGCCGTATTCTGTAAGTGAAACAACTCTTCCCGAAACTTTGTCTCCAATCTTAAATTTCTCTTCAATGTTTTCCCAGGGATGAGGTAATAGTTTCTTAAGCGATAGAGAAATTCTTTTCTTTTCTTCATCGAATTCAGTAACTACCACTTTGATTACTTCATCAAGTTTTACAACTTCGTTTGGATGATTTATTCTTCCCCAGCTCAAATCTGTAATATGAATTAAACCATCAACACCGCCTAAATCAACGAATACACCGAAGTCAGTAATTGCTTTAACAGTTCCTTCCAATATCTGACCTTTTTCTAGTCCTTTAAGTATTGCCATTCTCTGGTCAGCCATTTCTTCTTCAATTAAGACTTTATGAGATACGACTACATTTTCATTTGGTTCGTTGACTTTGACTACTTTGAAATCCATTTCCTGACCGACGAAAGCATCAAAATCTCTTATTGGTTTAACATCAATTTGAGAACCTGGTAGAAATGATTCCAAACCCATTAAGTCAACAACCATTCCTCCTTTGATTCTTTTAACGATTTTTCCTCTGAGAATTTCACCAGTGTTATAAGCTTTAATTACCTTTTCCCATACTCTTAAGAAATCAGCTCTTTGTTTACTCAGAACGAGATTTCCATCATTATCTTCAATGCTCTGAAGCACTACCTCGACAGTTTGTCCAACTTTTAATTCTTCTTCAGGCGAGAATTCACTTTTGGGTATAACCCCTTCAGATTTGAAACCTATGTCAACAATTACGTTGTCATCCTGAATTCTAACAATTTTTCCTTTGACAAGTTCACCTTCTTTAACATCTCTGAATGATTCTGAATATAGTTTTGCTAAAGTAGCAAACTCTTCATTGGAATATTGATCATGTTGATATTTTACTTTTGCTTTCTCAATTTCATCGGGAGTCACTGAGCTAAAAGTCGTTTCATTTTTTTCGGACATTAATCCTCCTATAATTTTTACTGTCTTTTATAATCAAGCCGGATGATTATAAAAAACAGTGATTAGTTATACATTATTTAATTGCCGGCTTAAAAAACTTATTTTCGGGTTGATAATAATTCATTTACTTTTTCTAAAATCAAATCTACCTGCTCATCAATAGTCAGGTATGAAGTATCAATTTCTATTGCTTCTTCACTTTTTTTCAGCGGACTAACTTCTCGACTTGAATCTATTCTATCTCTTTCATTAATATTTTCGACTACCTGTTCAAAGTCTATTTCGATGCCTTTCGATTGATATTCTTTGACTCTTCTTTTTGCTCTTTCATGAATTGTCGCAGTTAAAAAAATTTTTAAATCAGCCTCCGGGAACACTACAGTTGTGATGTCTCGTCCTTCCATAACCACTCCGCCATTTTTCCCCAACATTCTCTGTTTTTGAACCATGATTTTTCTTACTTCTTCAATTTTACTTACCGGGCTGACGTGATTACTCACCTCCATTGACCGAATTTCTTCACTAACGTCAACTCCATCTACAAAAACAGTAGTCTGTCCTTTGTCAAATTTTAACTGAATATCAATTTCTTTTGCTAACTTTATAATTTCTTCTTCATTATCTAAAATTTTATTACGGATAGCTAATAGCGTAATTGCTCGATACATTGCTCCTGTATCTATATACAAATAACCAAGTTTTTCAGCTAATAATTTAGCCGTAGTACTTTTTCCGGAGCTGGCAGGTCCATCGATTGCAACTATTAGTTTGTCTATCATAGAGTACAAATATAGAGATTTTTCGGCTTGAAGGAAAATTTTAAGTGAGGAAAAAATAAGCATTTATAGGATTTTTTTCCCTCCAAGCTCCTCAATGATTATTTTTTCAATCGGATTGGAATAATTCTTATTTCCTGAACTTGAATTTTGGGAAGGACTAATTGGGTTGAAATCCAAAAATTCGAATTTAATTTTTTTACCGAAAACTTTGTTCAGTTTTTTTTCAATAAAGTCAGTGTTTAGTTCGAGAATTTCTTTTGTTTCCTGTTCAATATTTTTTAGAAAAATTGTATTCTTTTCAAGTTTTTGCGGTTTCAGAGATTTGATTAAAGAGCCCAATACGAGAGATTTTTCTTTTATTACTTCTTCAATAAAAATTTGCCACGAATTATTAAAGCTTTGTTCATCAAATTTGGTTTCATTTGAGATTTTTTTCTCTTCTATTATTGGATTTTGAGTCTCTTTTGATTTGACTTTTACTGAAGGTTCGTATTTAACCGTATTATTATCTAATATCTTTTTTTTTTCGGAAGATTGGGAATTTGAATTATTCTGGAGTTCACTAATAATTTCGGATATTGTCGCAGAGTTTTGTAATCCGATTAAGTGAGATAAAATTATCTCAACTTTTACTTTTTTGTTGTTAGAAAACTTAAGTTCAGTTTGACTTTTTATCAAAAAGTTTAAAATTCTTAAAACATCACTGGTGCTGTAAGTTTTGATATATTCTCTGTATCGAGGCAAATAAATTTCTGCGGTTTCGAGTAACTCAGTTTTCTCTGATACTACAACCGATAAAATATTTCGGAAATGTTCGATCAGTCCATCGAGAAAATCGGTAAAATCCCAGCCATTGTTATGTATCAAATCAATTATTTCAAAAGCTTGCTGAAAATTTTTTTCAATAATTGCATCTGAAATTCTGAAATAGACATCTGTATCAACAATGTTCAGGATTTTTGCAACAGTCGGCGCATCTACGTTATTACCACAAAAAGCCACGATCTGATCAAAATAACTTTGAGCATCTCGCATAGCTCCATCGGCTTTTTTGGCTATTATCGTGAGAGCTTGGTCATTGATGATTATGTTTTCTGCATCGGCAATTTTTTTCAATTGCTGTTTAATGATGTTTAGATTTATTCTTCTAAAATCAAAGCGTTGGCATCTTGATATAATTGTTAATGGAACTTTATGAATATCAGTTGTTGCAAAGATGAAAATTGTATGTGATGGTGGCTCTTCCAGAGTTTTTAGAAAAGCGTTAAAAGATTCAGTCGTCAACATATGAACTTCATCTATAATGTAAACTTTATATTTACCAACCGTCGGAGCATATCTTACAGATTCTCTTAAATTTCTTATGTCATCAATTCCTCTGTTCGAAGCACCGTCAATTTCAATTATGTCGAGTGATTGAAACTCATTTATTGATTTGCAGATATTACATTGATTGCAGGGTTCAAAATCAATAGGGTTGAGACAGTTAATAGCTTTTGAAAGAATTCTTGCAGTAGTTGTTTTTCCAACTCCACGAGAACCAGTAAATATATAAGCGTGAGCTAAACGATTTGACTTTAAAGCGTTTTTTAATGTTGTTGTTATGTGCTCTTGTCCGACAACTTCATCAAATCTTTGCGGACGCCATTTTCTCGCTGTTACTAAATAACTCATAGTTTATGATTATTGGTTTTAGCTTTTCGACAATTTCTTCCAGATATTTTTTATCAGTTTCATCAAATGTATTGAATTCAGGTGAATCAATATCTAATACTCCCCAAACGGATCTATTAATAATTATTGGAACTACAATTTCAGATTTTGATTCAGAGTCACAAAAAATGTGTCCCGGGAATTCATAAACATTTGGAACAAGAATGGTTTCTTCTTTAATTGCTGAAGTTCCACATACACCTTTACCAATTTCAATCTTGGCACAAGCAACTTTCCCTTGAAATGGTCCTAAGTGAAGATAATTATTATCCCGCAAATAAAATCCAACCCAGTTAAATTTTGGAAAAGTTTGCATAATTGCTGCACTGAGATTCGCAAGATTACTAATCAATTTATCTTTGACATTTAGTAAAGAATCAATTTGAGATAGCAAGAGAGAATAAGATTCTTCTTTTGTTAAATTATTTTTTGTTTGAAATTTTTCTTGCATTGGTTGTTTTTGATTTCAGTTGCTTTTTATAGTTAGGGAAAACATAATTAATTGCTTCTTCAATTTTAGATATCAAAACAATTTTCAAATCTGACTTTACTTCGTTTGGAATTTCTTTCAAATCAATTTCATTTTCTTTTGGTATAAGAACAGTGTTAATTCCATTTCGTTTTGCAGCTAAAAGTTTTTCCGTTAATCCACCAATTGCAAGGACAGAGCCGGTTAAAGTTATTTCACCTGTCATTGCAACTTCGCTTGAAGCAGGAATATTTGAGACCGCAGAGAGAATTGCCATAGTCATTGCGATTCCGGCTGAAGGTCCATCCTTTGGAATTGCACCTTCCGGCAGATGAATATGGATTTCTTTTCCTTTGAAAAATTCAGGATTAAGATTTAGTTGTTTTGAATGAGACCGAATATAGCTTAAAGCAGCATGAGCTGATTCTTTCATTATGTTTCCGAGTTGTCCCGTCAATGTTAGTTTACCGGGACCATTCATAATCGTTGCTTCAACATTCAGTATTTCGCCGCCAGTGCTTGTCCAGGCTAATCCAATAACGCTTCCAATTTTATTAACTTTCTGATGTATTAATGAACGGAACTTTGGAATCATTAAATATTCTTCAATTTTATTTACATCGACGATAAATTTTTTGTTCGCTATTGATTTACCGTTCGTCTGTTTCTTCAAGACAATTTCTTTCGCGATTTTTCTACAAATAGTTGCAATTTCTCTTTCAAGATTTCTCACTCCAGATTCACGGGTATATTCTCTAATTATTTTTAGAATTGCTTCATCATTAAATACAACTTCTTTTTTACTCAATCCGTGAGCAGTTAGCTGCTTGGGAATTATATGTCTTTTTGAAATTTCAAGTTTGTCAGTTTCAAGATAACCGGGCAATTCAATAATCTCCATTCTATCTTGTAATGGCAGCGGAATATTGTAACGAACATTTGCAGTCGTTATAAACAAAACCTGACTTAAATCATAATCAACTTCGAGATAATGATCATTGAAAGAATTATTCTGCTCGGGATCAAGAACTTCCAGCATTGCTGATGAAGGATCACCTCTAAAATCAGCGCTCATCTTATCAATTTCATCAAGTAGAATTACAGGATTGATTGTTCCTGCTTTTTTCATTGATTGAATAATTTTACCGGGAAGTGAACCAATGTAAGTTTTTCTGTGACCTCTGATTTCAGCTTCGTCTCGAATGCCACCAAGACTTATTCTGACAAATTTTCTTCCTAAAGCTCTGGCGATTGATTTTGCGAGTGAAGTCTTCCCGACACCAGGAGGTCCGACAAAACAAAGTATCTGCCCTTTCATATTTTTGACTAAATTCAAAACAGCGATGTGTTCGACGATTCTGTTCTTTGGTTTCTTCAAACCAAAGTGGTCTTCATCCAAAATTTTTTGAACGTGTTTGATGTTCAAATTATCTTTCGTTCTTTTTTTCCATGGAACTGCAATCAACCATTCGAGATAGTTTCTTATCACTGTTGATTCAGGAGACATCGGTGGAGTTTTTTTGAGCTTATTGAGTTCTTCAAAAGCTTTCTCTTCTACATCTTTGGGCATTTTAGCTTTTTTTATCGAATCACTAAGCTTTATGAATTCGGGATTAAATTCTTCGTCTTCTCCTAATTCATCTTGCAGGATTTTAATCTGTTCCTGAATTATGAACTTCCTTTGAGAGCGTGCAATATTTTCCTGAACTTTTGTGTCAATCTCTTTTTCAATTTTAAGTATGCTTATTTCAGCGTTAAGAATTTTTATCAGTTCATAATATTGTTGTTTTACATTTCTTTTTTGAAGAAGAGATTGTTTCACTTCAATAGGTTGAACAATATTTGCTGCGGCATAGAATAATTTACGATCGGGCTCTTCAATATTATCAAAAGCGGCGATTGTATCATTCGGAACGTGCCTGCTGATTTTAACATAATCTTTAAACATCTGAGTCATCTGTCGTAAGAGCGCATTCATTTCAGAATCGTTTTCAACTTCAGGGATTACAGCTTCTACTTTTGCTTCAAAAAATTCTTTTCTGTTTGTGAAGCTGATGATTCTTCCTTGAATTAAGCCATCCACGAGAATTTTCATTAATCCATTGGGTAGCTTTAGAATCTGAACAATTTTAGCTATAGTTCCATCAACATAAATGTCTGATGGTTGGGGATCTTCGATGTGAGATTTAATCTGAGTTGCAAGAAAAATATATTTTGTGGACTCAACCGCATAGTTCGCAGCTTTAATTGACTGTTCTCTTCCAACAAGTACTGGAAATATCATATAGGGATAGATAACAATATCTCTCAATGGAAGAATTGGTAGAATTTCAGGTATATCATTAATTATGTTATTAGTATTTGGCTGAATTTTAACTGCAATTTCTGTGCTTTTCATTAATCAATAATCCTTTTTTGATGTTCTAATATATCCAATTTGCTCCGAGCTATCAAGGAAGGAAAATTATAGTTGAAATGACTTACATTCGAAATTGAATAATATTGAAAAATAAAATCAGCAAGCTTTGATAAGTTTAATTACTAAATTTCAATTCATAATTATGAAATTTTATAAAACTATTAAGGAAAAGCATGATAGAAGATTTAAAATTTATTGCTAAAACTTCCGGGGAAATAATTCGTAGTTATTTCGGAAAAACTTTTTCAATCGAGTTCAAGTCGGATATGAAAAATTTAGTTACTCAAGCTGATAAAGAATCTGAAAAAGCAATAATAGATTTTATCAAGAATAAATATCCTTCGCACGGAATTCTTGCTGAAGAGAGTGGCTCGCAAAGCATTGGTGCTGATTATCTTTGGGTAGTTGATCCACTTGATGGTACTTCAAATTTTGCTCATGGACTTCCCATTTTTTCTGTCTCAATTGGTTTACAGTTCAAAGGGGAAACAGTAATGGGCGTTGTTTATGATGTTATGCGAGATAAACTTTACTCTGCAGAAAAAGGAAGTGGTGCATTCAGAGATGACTTTAAATTGACTGTAAGTAAAAATTCAATGATTGAAGAAAGTTTTTTAGTAACAGGATTTCCTTATAACATCAGTGAAAATCCGGAAAATGCTTTTGAGAAATTCATAGCTATGACTAAAGCATCTCGAGCTGTCAGAAGATTAGGTTCTGCGGCAATTGATTTTTGTTATGTTGCCGAAGGTGTGTTTGACGGTTTCTGGGAAGTTTTTCTTAATCCCTGGGATATTTGCGCAGGTAAGTTATTAGTTGAAGAGGCTGGAGGAATGGTTACGGATTTTTGTGGAGAACCAATAACTATTTTCAATAATACGATTCTTGCAAGTAATGGAAAAATTCATCAAAAGATGATTTCGTTGTTGAGTGAACGCTGATAAAGTAATTCAGCCACTAATTTCACGAATTTACACAAATTAGTGGCTGAACTTTGAATAGTTTTATTTAATCATTTTTCTTTTCTAAACTTTCATACATCTTTTCAATAAGTTCGCCGTATCTCTCTTCTATGTATTTCCTACGGATTTTCATACTCGGAGTAATTTCACCTGTTTCAATTGAGAATGGTCTGTCGAGAAGTGCAAATTTTCTTACTCTTTCATAGTTAGCCAAATTTCTTTGCATCTGATTCAATTCGGATTCTAATAGTTTATAAATTTTTTCATCTTTTGTTAAATCAATTTCATTAGTGTACTTGATGTTGTTTGAATCAGCATATTCTTTCAATGCTTCAAAATCCGGTACAATTAAAGCAGTAAGGAACATTCTTCTATCACCAATTAATACAAATTGATCAATATATTTTGATGCAAGGAATAGATTTTCAATTGGAGTTGGAGCAATATATTTTCCAGCAGATGTTTTGAAGAGATGTTTCTTTCTGTCCGTAATTTTCAGGAAACCTTCCGAATCGAATTCACCAATATCGCCAGTATAAAGCCATCCGTCTTTAATTGTTGCTTCAGTCTCTTTTGGATTTTTATAATAACCTTGCATAATGTTCGGACCTTTTGCAAGAATTTCTCCATCGGGAGCAATCTTAACTTCAACACCAGGGAAAGGCTTTCCAACAGTTCCGAATTTATAATCATCAACTCTATTTGCAGCTATAACCGGAGAGGACTCAGTTAATCCGTATCCTTCAATAATAAGAATTCCGACAGCTTCAAAAAATTCTCCCAAGTCCTTAGATAATGCAGCTCCACCAGAAATAAAAAATCTAAGTTTTCCACCGGTTCGGTCTCTTAATTTCCCAAATACGAGTTTATCAGCAATTTTATGTTTAGCAGCTAGCGCAAAAGAAACCTTCTTTTGTTTTTTAGCTTTTGCATATTGTTTTCCAACTTCAATTGCCCAATTGAAAATCTTTTGTTTTTTCTCAGGTTGTGATTCAACATTCTTTATGATTTTTGAATGGATTCGTTCAAATAATCTGGGTACCGTCGTCATTATCGTAGGTCTTATTTCAATTAGATTCTGAGCGACAGTTTCAATGCTTTCTGCATAGCAGATTGTTCCACCGGATGAGAAAGCAGTGTAATATCCAGCCATTCTTTCAAAAATATGACATAGAGGTAGAAACGAGAGGAATATATCATCTTTACCGATGGGGAAAACCTGAAGAGCAGCTCTTACATTTGAAAGTATATTGTTGTGTGTTAGAACAACTCCTTTTGGTTCGCCTGTTGTTCCTGAGGTATAAATAATTGTACAAATATCTTCAGGTTTTACTTTTTCAATACTGTCTTTAAGAAGATCAGGATTTTCTTTGCGATGTTTTTTACCTAAATCCTGAATTTGTTTGAAGGTGAAAAGATTTTTTAACTCGGGACTAAAATCTTTTTCGTTCAGAATTATTATGAACTCAATTGATTTGCACCTGTCTTTTATTTTAATAAACTTATTCAACTGAAATTTATTAGAGACAATGATTCCTTTCGATTCGGAGTTGTTCATAATAAATTCCACTGATTCAGCAGTTAGAGAAGGATACAAAGGAACGTCAATTGCACCAAGCGAGAGAATTGCCATATCACTAAAAACCCATTCAGGTCTATTTTCGGAAATTATAGCAACTTTATCTTCAGCTTTTACTCCGAGAGAAGCTAATCCGTAGGCGAAATCGTCTGTTTGTTCTTTAAATTCATCATAAGAGATAGGAACATATTTACCTTCAACTTTATATTTCATCAAAGGTTTTGTCGTTTGATTAGACAGAACTTCAGTTAGATACTTATAAAGTCGAGGAATTGTTGTTATTGAATTGTGTAATTCAGCCATTTTTTCTCTCCTTTGTGGTAGATTTTTTGGTTATTTATTGAAAGATAAATGATAATTTTCAATTAGCAAAGAGTTATAATTTCAATTCTTGCCGAAAAATTGTGATTGTTAAGTTGGATAAAAGTCGTTCTTGTGAAGCATTTTTTATCTAAAATGATTCAGTTTAGATTTGCTTTAAAATTTTTCAAATTTTGTTAAAGGACTTTAAATGAATCTTGATGTTCTTGTTTTTTCAGCACACCCCGATGATGCCGAATTATCAATGGGCGGAACAATTGCTCTTCTTTCAAAAAATAACTTCAAAGTTGGAATGATAGATTTGACAAGAGGTGAACTTGGCACTCGGGGAAATCCTGAACTACGTCAGAGAGAAGCATTTAACGCTGCTATTCAACTTAAAGTAGCTTTGAGAGAAAATCTTGAAATTCCTGATGGAGATATTAAAGTTAATAAAGAGAATATGCTCAAAGTGATTATCTCAATCAGAAAATATAAGCCGAAAATAATTTTTGCACCTTATCATCACGATAGACATCCGGATCATTCTGATGCAAATGATTTGATAAAACGAGCTGTGTTTAATTCAGGTTTACTTAAGATTAAAACATTTGACAAAGAAGTATCTCAGCAGCCACACAGACCGAAGAAAACTTTTTATTATATGCAGACATATACATTTGACCCAACTTTTATTATTGATATTTCTGAAACGTTCGAACAAAAATTTAAAGCAATTGAATGTTATTCCTCTCAGTTTTATAATCCTAAAAGCACTGAGCCACAAACATTCATAAGCAGACCAGAATTTTTATCTTACTTGAAAGCTCGTGCAGAATTTTATGGATTTCAAATTCATAAACATTACGGCGAGCCATTTTTCTCGGAAGAAAAAATTTCATTATCAATTTCAAATCTTTTTGAATAAAAGAGCTTGAAAAAAGAGTTAGAGAAAATCAATTCTTTGCTTAAAAACTATTTTGGAATTCCGAAGCTAAATAAACGAACTCCAAATCCTCTTGATATTTTGATTGGGACAATTCTCTCACAGAATACGAATGACAAAAATTCCTTTAAAGCTTATCAAAATCTGAAATCTAAGATTAGTTCTTGGGATGATATTCTTAAAATGAGAACATCAACTTTGGAGAGTATTATTAAAGTTGCAGGGCTTGGAAAACAAAAAGCAAACTCAATTAAAAACCTTATTAAAAATCTGAAATCAGTTAATGGAAAAATATCTCTGGATTTTTTAAAGAATGCTGATGATGATAAAGCAATTGAGGAGCTCACAAAGTTTAAAGGAGTTGGAGTAAAAACTGCAAGCTGTGTTTTATTGTTTTCAATGAAAAGAAATGTTTGTCCTGTTGATACTCACGTTCATCGTATATTGAATCGAATTGGAGTTGTGAAAACTAATTCGCCAGACAAAACTTATTTTGCAATAAAGGAATTCATTCCCGGAAATAATGGACATTCACTGCATACTAATTTACTGAGACTTGGTAGAGAATTTTGTCTGCCGAAAAATCCGAAATGCTCTCTTTGTCCTTTAGAATCAATATGCCACTATTCCGAAAAAAATCTTGGTAAAACTACTTTGAAGCAGAAAAATGATTTTTTCTTGCTGGATAAGATTTAGGCTCAGATAAATTTTTAAACCACAGATAACACAGATTAACACAAAAAATTTCAAAGTCGAACTTTCTTCAACTAACCAATAATTCTTTCAATGCATCTTCTATATTTTCAACGGGATTTTTACAAACGTAGTTGTTACAAATGTAAATTTTCAATTCTTGATTAACATTATAATTTTCAAGATGAGGGAGCATCTTAATCAACTCACTTTGATTATTATCAGTAAGTGAAATTACTGTTTTATTCGGATTATAAATCGAAAGAATTTTCTTTCGAGCTTCTGAAACTTGATTATCACTTCCTGAAATTATTACTTCTGTTGAAGAATAATAATAAGTTGATAATGCAGTTAAAAAATAAGAGTATGCTGAAGGATATCTGTTTACTTCGCCAGAGAAAAATTCAATTTGTTTTTCGATCATTTCTAAGAGGTTACTGTCTTGTGTTAATCTGTAAATCCTTATAAGATTCATCAATTGTACTGAATTACCCGAGGGAATTGCTCCATCGTACAGTTCTTTTTGTCGTGTAATAAGTTTTTCACTGTTTGATGAAGTGAAATAATAACCACCATTTTCTTCATCCCAGAAATTGATTGACAGTATATTATTAAGTGCAATCGCGATTTTCAAATTTTCGGTGTTCCCTGTTATCTCAAACAGGTCCAGATTTGCCTGAATGAAAAAAGAATAATCATCAAGATTTCCATCAACTTTAATTTCTCCATCTTTGAATCTGTGATAAAGAGAGTTTTCAACTAACATATTTTGAATGATAAACTCATTAGCTCTAATTGCCATATCTAAATACTTCTCTTCATTTGATACTGCATAAGCTTTCGTCAAAGCTGAAATCATCAATGAGTTCCAGTCAGTTAAAATTTTCTCATCTCTCAATGGATGAATTCTTTTCTCTCTTTGTTCGAATAGTACCTTACGACAATGCTCAATCATATCTGCAAGAGATCCGCTATCATAGTTTAATTCCTTAGCAATTTCAGATAAAGACTTTTTTAGATGCAAAATGTTTTTACCAGTGCGAATTCCTTTTGATTCATCATGGTAGTTGCCACCAGATTCAACATTAAAAATTTCAAGAAAGAGTTCTTTATTTTCTTTTGGAAGAAGTTCATCTAAATCTTTTTTAGTCCAGAGATAAAACTTCCCTTCTTCACCTTCGCTATCGGCATCTTCAGCACAATAGAAACCACCATTTTCTGAAGTTAAAACTCTTGATATATAATCAATTATCTCCGAGTAAGTTTGTTTGAAGGAATTATCTTTGGTGATTTGATATGTTTCAACATAAGCCATTATAAGCATTGCTTGATCGTAAAGCATTTTTTCAAAATGAGGTACTAACCAGAAACGATCAGTTGAATATCTGCAAAAGCCGAAACCGATGTGATCATAAATTCCACCGAGTCTCATTTCTTTAAGAGTTTTTACGACCATTTGCAGAGCTTCATTAGATTTATGAATTTGATAATATCTCAATAAGAAAATCAAATTATGTGGACTTGGAAACTTGGGTGCTTCACCGAAGCCGCCATAAGTTGAATCAAATCTTTTCTCAAATTGCTGATATGCTTTTCCCAAAACTGATTGATCAATTTTACCTTCAATTTTTCGTACTGATACCTGATTCAAATTTTTAGTAATTTCATCTGCACTTTGGTTAATTTCATTTCTTTTGGTCAACCAGAATTCTTTAATCTTCGGTATCAGCTCAATCATCCCAATACGATTGAATCTCTGACTTTTAGGAAAATATGTCCCAACGAAAAATGGTTTTTTATCAGGAGTCATAATTACCGTCAGTGGCCATCCACCGCCTCCAGTAATCATTTGGCACACTTTCATATAGACGCCGTCAATATCAGGTCGTTCTTCTCGATCAACTTTGATTGAGATGAAAGTTTCGTTCATCAATTTTGCTACTTCTTCATCCTCAAACGATTCTTTTTCCATAACGTGACACCAATGGCAGGTAGAATATCCAATCGAAAGAAAAATTGGCTTGTCTTCTAGTTTTGCTTTTTCAAATGCTTCTTCATTCCACGGGAACCAATCAACAGGATTATGTGCGTGTTGTAAAAGATACTGGCTTTTTTCGTTTATTAGATTATTAAATTTTTCAGACATTTAATTCCTTTGTTATAATTTTAATATTTTAACAATCAGATAGTTCAAAATAAGTTGTTTAAATTTCACTTTTTTGATATGTTTATCAGCAAATTAAATAAAAATTGGATATTGTAATGGAACAAAAAAATTATTTATTGGGATTTGGAATTGTTGGTATCAGTCTGATAATCAGTGTTTTGATTTTCACGGCAGCATGGAAATCGAATCAAAGTTCAAATCAAACTATTACAGTAACCGGCTCAGCCAAAAAAGAAATAATATCTGACTTCGGAATTTTGAGAGGAACAATTTCGGCAACAAGTTCAACTGCAGAGCTTGCATTCAAGGATTTGGAAAATCAAAGAAAAACCATTTTGAAGTTTCTTGATAAAAAAGGTTTTCCAAATGATAAAGTAGAGCTGTTCACCATAAGCAGTTATCCGGTTTATGATATTTCTTCTTCTGGAGTTTCCACCGGAAGGATTATTGGTTATGTGTTTAATCAAAGAATTGAGGTCTCTTCGAATGATGTGAATAAAATAAAACAACTTTCGCTGGATGTTTCATCAGTTGTTGAAGAAGGAGTAAATTTTTCAGTTGAACCACCTGAATATCATTTTACAAAGTTAGCAGAATTAAAAATTGAAATACAGGCAGAAGCTGCTAAAGATGCGATGATACGTGCCCAAAGAATCGCTGAAGCTACAGACAGAGAACTTGGACCTATGAGAAATGCAAGAATGGGTGTTCTACAAATAACACCAAAATTTTCAAATGCTATTTCTGATTATGGAATTAATGATTTAAGCTCAATTGAGAAGGAAATTGTTGGAGTCGTAACTGCATCTTTTCAAATAGAATAATTATAAACTAAAAAGGATATTAAATGACAAAACCACAGATCTGGGTTGCTGCGTTCTTATTTATTTTTATTGCTCTTTTCATTTTGCAAAAAGCTACTAAAAAACCTGAAGAACTTCCGATTGTGATGAATGAATCTCCGATGATGAATCAGGAAGTTAATGCAGAACTAACTGGATATGATTTAATGAGTAAACATGGCTGTCTAAATTGTCACGGAACTTCTCTTCAAGGAACTCCAATGGGACCTCCACTTGAAAACCTCAAAAGATTTTGGGACAGAGATAAATTGATAAGTTATCTTAGAAACCCAAATTCATTTATGGATCAAAAAAGATTTAAAGAGTATCAGGAAAAATATCCGAATATGATTATGCCTGCTTATAACAATCTTGATATAAAAGAATTAGGAAAAATGTCCGATTATCTTCTTTCGAAAGAATAAAAAATTTTATGCTGATTTATAAAACTTCTGTTCGTGTTCGTTATGCTGATACCGATCAGATGAAATATGTTTATAATGGAAAATACTTCGAATATTTTGAAGTAGGCAGAACAGAGATGATGAGAGAGCTTGGACTTACTTATAAAGAAATTGAAGATATTGGTTTTCTAATGCCCGTTCTGGAAACAAAGATTACGTATCTTTCACCAGCATTTTATGATGAACTTCTTGAAATCCAAACCATCGTCTCTGAATTACCAAAAGTAAAAGTTCATATTGATCACGTAATAAAATCACTCGATAGAGATGTTGAAGTAGTTAAAGGATATGTTGAACTTGCGTTCATCAACACGCAAACAATGAAACCAACACGCGCTCCCAGAATTTTTCTTGATGCAATTTCAAAATATTTTAATAATGAAATTCAACAGTGAATTAGAAAAAGTTATTAGACTAGCTCTCAAGGAAGATATTGGTTCAGGTGATGTCACTTCAAATTCTACTATTGACGAAACAAAAAAAGCTGAGGCAATTCTTCTTGCTAAATCCGATGGTATAATATCAGGTTTAGATGTTGCTGAAAAAGTTTTCCGAATACTCGACAAAAGAATAGTCTTTCATAAGCTGATAAATGATGGAGAGTTTATTAAAGCCGGTAGTGTGATTGGAAAGATAAAAGGTCCTGCCCGAGCAATCCTTTCAGGTGAAAGAACCGCATTAAATTTTCTTCAAAGAATGAGTGGAATTTCAACTTTAACAAATCAGTTTGTACATCAAATCAGACATACTAAAGCTAAAATTCTCGATACAAGAAAAACTGCTCCATGTCTCAGATATTTTGATAAATATTCTGTAAAAATGGGCGGTGGAGAAAACCATCGAATTGGACTTTTTGATATGATTCTGATAAAAGATAATCATATTGCTGTGAGTGGCTCTATAACCAATGCTATTAAATTGTCGAAAGAAGCTTTGAAAAAAACTCGAAAGAAAATTCAGATTGAAGTTGAGACTAAAAATTTGTCTGAAGTTCAGGAAGCACTTGATAACAATGTTGATATAATAATGCTTGATAATTTCTCAATAGCTCAAATGAGAAAAGCAATTGATTTAATAAACGGAAAATGTAAAGTAGAAGCATCAGGTGGAATTACTCTTAAAAATGTGAGAAAAGTTGCCGAGACAGGTGTTGATTATATTTCTATTGGAGCATTAACTCACAGTGTAAAAGCATTAGATATTTCCTTAGACGTAAGGATTCTCTGATTATGTTTGAGAAGTTAAAAGAGTTGAGCAAAGACACCTTGATTTATGGAATCAGTACAATGGTTGGGCGGTTTCTTAACTTTTTATTCGTGCCGTTTTTTACTAATGTTTTTAATCCTGGCGAATATGGTTACATTTTTATAATCTATTCATACATAGCTATTTTCAATATAGTTTACATTTACGGATTAGATTCTGCTTTCCTAAAATATGCAGCATTCAAAGATGCGGCTGATGACAAAGATAATTTCTCAACTCCTTACATAAGTGTTTTTATTACATCAATTCTAATAAGCTCAATTATCATATTCTACAAAAATCAGATTTGTAGTTTAATTGAAATTCCACAAAGCTATTCTTATTTGATAATTCTTTCTTCATTGATACTTTTTTTTGATTCAAATGCTAACATCCCATTCCTAAAACTCAGATTGGAAAGAAAAGCAAAATTGTTCTCAACACTGAAAGTGCTTAACATTCTTGTGAATCTCTTTGCTAACTTCATACTTATTTACTTTTTCAGATTTGGGATAGAAGCAATTCTAATTAGTAATCTTTTAGCAGCAGTTATCACTTTAATCTTACTCATTCCAACAATTGTTCAAAATTTCAGATTTACGGTTAACTATTTACTTCTAAAAAAATTATTGAAGTTCGGATTACCATATCTTCCCGCAGGATTAGCTTTGATGTTTGTTCAGGTTATTGATGTTCCGATTTTGGAAAAATTAACTAACGTTGAAACTGTAGGAATTTACAAGGCAAACTACAAACTTGGAATTTTTATGATGTTGTTTGTAGGTATGTTTCAATATGCGTGGCAGCCATTTTTTTTGAATAACTCGAAATCAGAAAATATCAAAGAAGTTTTTGCAAAAGTTCTGACATACTTTTGTGTTGTGAGTGGTATTCTTTTAGTACTTGTTTCTCTATTTATTGAAGACATAATAAAAATTAGTTTCTGGGGTTATCACTTAATTGGGCAAAGATACTGGGATGGAATTCCTATCATTCCAATAATTCTTTTGGGTTATATGTTTAATGGTTTGTATGTTGTATTCTCAGCAGGTATTTATATCGAAGAAAAAAGCATTTATGCGCCGATTGTTGCCGGAATTGGAGCAGTAATTAATGTTCTTGCAAACTTCATTCTCATTCCTCATTTAAATATTATCGGAGCAGCACTTGCTACTTTGTTTAGTTATATGGTGATGGCTTTGGGATATTATTTAGTTACTCAAAAGTATTACAAAATCAACTACGAATACAAAAAAGTTGCTAAAGTATTTTTTGCCATTTCTGTCTTAGCAGTTTCTCACTACACTTTTCTGATAAAAACACCAAATGACTTATTCTGGAAAATTTTATTTTTTGCTGGTTTCGTAACTTATATTATTATTCAGGTACTTGATAAAAAAGAATTAGACTATATTAAGAAAAGATTCCTTAAATAATTTTTTTGTCATCATTCCAATGTTTAGAAAATTATTTCAAATATCTTTTATTCTCTTACTCTACTCGACTCTGACCTCCGCACAGATAACTGAAGAGAAAATAGACTCAATCAACTCAATTAGTTTTGACAGGATAGTATCCAATCTTCAGCCATCATTAAAGATTTTCTCAGAAAATCTTGACAACTCTAGAAAATTAAATTACAAAAAAGGGGAAGGAATTTCACTAAGCAAATTAGCTCTTGTTTACTATTTGCTTGGTCAATACGATAAGTCAACAGAATATCATATTCAATCATTTCAGATTTTTTCTGAAAATAATATGCTATCTGAATTAGCCGATGCTTTTGGCGAGTTTGGTTACCAATTAAAAAGAAGAGATATGGAGAAGGCAAATATCTATATGCAAAAGGCAATTAATCTTGGAAAAGGAATTGAGAATCAAAGTCTTCTTAGCAAGCTATATGATAATTATGCTGTATTAAAGGAATATGAAGAAAAATTCGATAGTGCAATGTATTTTTCAAAAAAGCATTGGAAATAAAATTTAAATTGAATGACTCGCTGGGAATTCCTTTTAGCTTAAATAAACTTGCTGGCTTGTATGCAAAACAAGGAAAATTCAAAGAAGCTTTTGAACATTTAAATCTTTCTGATTACTTCAGAAATAAGCAAAATTATGCTTTCGGTTTAGCTGAAAATGTTGCGCTTCGTGCTGATTTTTTTAAGTATCGGAATGAAATTGATTCTGCACTTTATTATTATCAAAAAACTCTTCAGCTTTCTGAATCTTTGAATTATAATTACCTGATTTCTTATTCGCTTCAAAACATCAGTGATCTTTATTTGAAAAAGAATGATTACAAAAATGCTTTCGAGTATTACAAGAGATTTACCACCTACAAAGATAGTCTTGACAATCTTGAGAAAAATTCGAGAATTGCTCAACTTGAAATTGCATACGAAACAGAACAAAAAGATAAAATTATAGCCCATAGCAATCTCGAAATTCAACAGAGAAATATTTGGCTTCTGCTTTCGGGAATATTCATTTTAATCATATCAGTTTTTTCAGTTATTCTTCATAAATATCAGCAGCAGAAAAAAGAAAGAGCAATAAAAGAAATAGAATTTCAAAATGAAATTAAAAGAACCCAACTTGAGAAGAAGTTATTGGATGAAAAGCTTCGGATTTCTCGTGAGTTGCACGATAATATTGGTTCTCAATTAACTTTTATTATAAGCTCTATTGATAACATCACTTATCAGAACAAAATGAACGAGCTGAGTGGTAATTTGAATAATATAAAAGAATTTAGCCAAGCTGCTCTTTTCGATCTTCGAAATACTATCTGGGTAATGAAAGAAGAAAAAGGCGATTTTGAAAAGCTGTATTTCAAAGCAAATGATTTTGTTCAAAGATTGAATAATGCAAATTTAGGAGTAAATATCTCCATTCAGTTTGAACTTTCAGAAAATTATTCTCTTACTTCAATTCAAATGTTGAATCTTTTCAGAATTATTCAAGAAGCAGTTCAGAATTCTGTGAAGCACGCCTCAGCAAAAAATATTCAGATTATATTCAAAGAAATTGATAAGAAACCTTCTATTATAATTGAGGATGATGGGAAAGGCTTTGATGTTTCAAATATTTATGAAGGAAGTGGCTTAGAAAATATGAAATTAAGAGCTCAGAATTCCAACTCTGAATTTTTAATAAAGTCTAGTGAGAACGGTACATCAATTCATTTGAGCATTAACATATAATAGTGCATTTGCCTTATTTCACAGCAGTACGTGAATTCTTACTTTTACCCACACAATAATTTAGAAAATGATTACAATAGCATTAGCAGAAGACAACGATTTTTTAGCAAAGTCATTAAAAGAAAAATTAAGTTTCTTTTCCAATGAGATTAGGTTTGTATTCAGAGCAAAGAATGGAAGAGAGCTTCTGAATATTTTACCTAATTATTCAGACGTGCAGGTGATTTTGATGGATATTGAAATGCCAGTTATGGATGGAATAACAGCCACACAGGAAGTCGTTGAACGATATAAAGAAATCAAAGTTATTATGCTAACAGTTTTTGATGACGATGACAAAATTTTTAGTGCAATTAAGGCTGGAGCAATGGGCTATTTACTGAAAGAAGAATCACCAGAGAAGATTATTGAAAGCATAAAGTCTGTTTATGAAGGTGGAGCTCCGATGTCTGCTTCGATCGCAGCAAAAACATTACAATTATTGAGAAATCCAATCACTATCTCAAATAAAACTACTGCTCAGGAATTCAATCTTTCCGAACGTGAAATAGAAGTTCTTGAACTGTTAAAGAAAGGTTATGATTACAATAAAACTGCAGAAACATTATTCATTTCTCCATTTACTGTAAGAAAACATATCGAAAATATTTACAGGAAATTGCAGGTTCATAATAAGATCGAAGCAGTGCAGAAAGCAATTAACCATAGGATAATTAACTGAAACTGATTTACCAAAAAAATCAACAATTCGAAAGGAACTAAAATGAAAAAAACCATTTTTGTAATAATGCTAATGGCTATTGTTTTTATTAGCTGTAGCAAAAAAGAAAACCCTGTCGAGCCACCAGCTAACAATAATTCTGGTGGAAATCCCTCAGGTCAACCGATACCAACTTTTACAGGGACTAATAATGGTGTTTTGGCTACAATTAGTTATCAACAGACAGTTTCAGGTTTTAATGTTGACCTCGCAGTTGGCTCTGCAAAATTCGGAGATAATGGAATAGATGCGGGTAATGTTAGTGTTAATGGTACTGCGATTGGTAAAATGGTAAACACCGGTAGTACTTACTACATTGCGCCCAGTACTACTAATCCAGTATTTACTTTAGATTTTAATGGAGCTGTTCATAACTGGAATGTTCAAGGTGGAAATGGTGTAACGGGATTTACTGGCTCTGTAACAAGTCCAAGAGCTTTTACACTTACTGCACCGGCTAATAATGCAACAGTTTCTAAAGCTTCCGGTTTTAATGTTACTTGGTCGGGAGGAACTTCTTCAAAAGTAATGGTTGTTCTTGCCAGCCAATCAGGTAACGGATATTTTGCTTCTTCTGAGTTAAATGATAATGGAAGCTTTAATATTGCTTCTACAAATCTTACAAATTTCAATGGTCCTGCACTTCTTCAAGTTGTGAAATATAATTATACATCTAAAGAATCTGGTGGAAAAAATTATATTTTAGTATCCGAAATTGTCAGAAGTATAAACCTGACGGTCAACTAACTTTTAACTAACTATTTCGATAAGAGAATGGCTGGTACTTAAAAAGTGTCAGCCATTTTTATTATTTGCCGTTTATTCATTAGTTTTGTGATGAATAACTTAATCCGAACAATGAAAGAAAAAATAATTCTTAGGTTTAAAAGAATAAGAGAAGATTTTAATGATATTCCATTACCAGAGTATTCAACAAACGGAAGTTCAGGAATGGATATCAGGGCTGCATTAGAGGACGAAAAAATTATTGAACCAGGAAAGATTGAACTCATCCCAACTAACCTGCAAGTAGAAATACCCGAAGGTTTTGAAATTCAGGTAAGACCTCGAAGTGGTTTGGCTGCAAATGATGGAATTGGAATTCTAAATTCACCAGGAACTATTGATTCCGATTACAGAGGTGAAATAAAAATTATTTTAATAAACCTGGGTAATCAACCATTTACCATTAAACGTGGTGATAGAATCGCTCAATTGGTTTTGAATAAATATTATAAAGCAGAAGTTCAATTGGTTGACGAGCTTTCAGACACTCAAAGAAATGAAGGTGGATTCGGACACACCGGTATCTGATTTTGAAATAAATCTAATTATTTAACATTCATATTTTAGGGTGAGTTATGAAAAAACTTTATACTTTCTTGCTTCTTTTCTCCTCTTTGGCTTTTCTTGCATTTGGAATTTTAAGAAGTAACGGTTATGTCGGAGCAACTGAAAAAGACGGAGGTGCAGGATGCATTTGTCATAGTTTTTCTCCGTTTAGTCAAGTATCAGGTTGGGTTGAAGGACCCGATTCTGTATTAGTTGGAACTACAACAAACTATAAACTCTATTTGACTGGAGGACCAAAAATCAGAGGAGGATTTAATCTTGCGGTTTCAAGAGGGAAAGTTTCTCCTGTTGATGGTTTAACTAAACTGATGCAATATGTTGCAAATGATTCCCAATTGACTCACACATCACCGCTTAATTTTAGTGGCAAAGATACAATATCCTGGAGCTTTAGCTATCGTGCGCCTTCAACGATTGGATTTGATACAATTTACTCCGTTGTAAATAGCACCAATGGAAATGGATCAGCAGATGGAAATGATCGCTGGAATTTTGGGCGAAAGTTTTTAGTCAAAGTTCATAATACTCCGGTTTCTGTTGATAATGAAAATTTGATTGTTTCAGATTTTAAACTATTCCAAAATTACCCGAATCCATTCAATCCGAATACGGTAATCAGCTGGAAGTCACCGGTTGGTAGTTGGCAAACTTTAAAAGTTTATGATATCAGCGGCAATGAAGTAGCAACTTTAGTAGATGAGTACAGAGAAGCAGGAAAACATGATGTCAGATTTGATGGGGAAAATTTGGCTTCAGGAATTTATTTCTATAAATTAAGTACAGAGAGTTTTGTTCAAGTCAGGAAGTTGATATTGATCAAGTAAGAGAAAAATAGCACACAAATGACTCAGATTAGGCAGATAGTCGCTGATAAAAAACGCAAATGAAAATCAGTTTAATCTGAGTTATCAGTGTGCTAATGCCAAAACCAAGCAATGTTTTAAAGTTAAGTTTTGAAATTTTAATGAAATATTGATTTGCAGCTTGTTTTAAGACTCTCGAAATTTTGGAATGCTTCGCTCATAAATAAATTTTAAAGACAGACACTATAAACTAAAATTACATACGGTGAAAATTGAGTTGCCTTATGTAATGTAGATTAGTTCAGGATAACAGTTTTGATTTTTTATATTCTCAGTTTAATCGAAGCTTATCATCATACAAAAATAAATTAACAAGTTTGTCAGCTATTAAATGTGTTTTTTAACTAAG